>ENA-UOOH01000190-UOOH01000190.1-fermentation-metagenome-genome-assembly--contig:-NODE-190-length-72539-cov-110.687076_pt1 | contig 72539 bp, 56 predicted proteins | sample MGYA00245778_ERZ724025 | MGnify/ENA primary metagenome ERZ724025 (study PRJEB28704, sample SAMN03018313) | fermentation metagenome | biome: anthropogenic terrestrial biome; feature: soil... | reverse complement strand
GCAAAGATCAAAACTTAAAATGTAAACTAAAACGGGGACTTTATCGGGTGCTTACAAAAAAACGAAGTAGATGATACAACTTCTTTAAAATGGACAATGTATACTACCAAAGATGGACTACCAAATAGTAATATACATGCTATTGCAATTGGTGCTTCAGATGATATTTGGATAGGTAGTGATTACGGAGTATCTAAATTTGATGGCTCAAATTGGACAAATTATGCTGCCTTCGGGGGCTCACAAGTTATGGCTATTGTAATTGATAAAGAGGGAGTTAAATGGTTTGGAACTTCTACCGGCTTACTTAAATTGACAGATGATAATTAGTAAAATAGAACATATTGACAGAATATTTAAATAAAATGGTCAGCCGCTAATCGAGTAGGCTGCCCCGCCAGCAGCAACTGATGGGGAGAGCCTTTCACTTCACTGTACATACGGTTCACATAAACAGCGGTTCGTTAAGAAATGGAGCAATCTTCTGATAATAGATAAACATGGATTCATAACCGCGTTGTTGAAGGCGTTCCACCGTGATGTTGGTTTTCAGAATAGGGCTACAGGCAACCGCCCATGTACCCATACGGCTACAGCTGTTACTGTATACATGTTCAACGCCTACACCCAAACGTATCAGGTTTTTCCGTCTTCGTTCAGGTTTCTTCCAATGTTTCCAGATACAGCATCGCAACCGATTACGCACCCAAGCATCAATATCTTTGAGTTTTTCCTGAACACTTGCCATGCGGTATCTACATACCTGTCCACAAATTACCTTTTGGGCGTTACAAAGATGTAGTTGCTTACCCAAAACAGATATACCTTATATACCGTTCCTGTTAGTCAGTACCGGATTTTGCAGTCTCGCTTCCTTGACTGCTGTCGTCACCAACAACCAGCTTGCGACTTGCTAATGCTTCGGACACGACTCCGTCCATGAGGAACTTACACCCTCTGGAAAAATACACCTGCCTGGAGCATTATTTAACCAAAATTATTTGTAATTTTACTGTTGCTCCCAGCAGGCGCGCGCTGCTCATGCAGGGCGCACACAAAGTGTATATGCCATAAGGGGGTCAGCGGGTATTCAAGCATTGTAGCCCGCTCAAACTTCACCGAAATTTGACAGATTTTAAATCCCTCAATCCCTTACGGCACATACACTCGACCGTTAGTGGCATTTTAAGACGACACACAAAACGATAAACAGAAAATGAGTTTAGACCTTAACGTATATTGCAAAAATCTTTCGATTGACTTGGTCCCGAAAATTATAAGACGACTTAACGACTTTGATATGGTCGTTGAAGTCCATCCTGACTTTAAACTTGACCAAGAGAACGACACAGGTTTTGTGCCTTTCAAATTCCGATTAAAAAATCCTTACTTCGACAAATTAAAAGACAAAGACTTTAAAAGTGGTTTTGAAATTTATATTGACGATTTTGATTTACAGAAAGCCAAAGACGATTTAAAGCCAAAACTTTCATTCTTTGACAAATTATTTGGGAAGAAACAACCTGACGTTGAATTCGCAAAACCTGAAATTGAAAAGCGACTTAAAGACTGTAATAAAGTAGTAACTTTTGTTTGGCATTCAGGCGACACATTTGAACTTCGTTTCGTCTCAATGACAAGTGCTATATTAACAGAGTTAACAAATGGAGTTTGTTGTTATCTAGCAGAAGACATTTGGTATGACAACAAAAACATTGTAGATGAAGCATACAAAGAAGCGACAGATTATGAAAAATCAATAAAAGAAAAAGACTTTGAATTTCATGAATTTGACGAGTGGTAATGAAAAACAGAACTCCACATAACATCGTATTGGCAACCCTATGACGACACAATATTATAAAGGACATTTTGACGAACCTCGGACAGAAAAAACCGAAGGTTGGGGAACTTGTGACTATTACTTTGAAACAAATCAGGACGGAGAAGTACTTCGGCAAATTGAAGTTTATAAAAATGGTAACGCACCAATTCGTTATGACGCAATTTTGTTAGGACTTGAAAAAGTTGGACAATTCGCCATTGACAAAAAAACAACAGTGCATATGCCGAGAATTGGTTGCGGACTTGCTGGTGGAACTTGGGACAAAATTGAGCCATGAATATATGAAGAATAACGTACTTTTGTCAAATACTACCCACGTAAACAGGTTTATTTCAACATCATGTATAAGACATTGGGGTTTAAGTGGTTATTTGAAATATTCTGCCCCGCACCAGCTTTTACAACGGCAGACAGTAACAAAGCCCGCAATCACCAGCGTTTCATACATTTAACCGTTGTGTGCCGCCAAATTTAAATGAAGAAATAATTTGCCGCAATACCAATTATTGGTATATTTGCAAAAACAATTAAGTATAAACAATTATGGCAAAGAATACATCAATTTTACTCGGCGAGTATTTCGAGAATTTTATAAACGAGAAAGTTAAATCAGGTAAGTTTGCATCTGCAAGTGAAGTCGTAAGAACAGCTTTACGGTTGTTTGAACAACAAGAGAACAAGACAAAAATTCTTGTAAATGAGTTGAAAGCAGGAGAAGAATCGGGAATGATTAGCAATTTTGACAGAGAAAAAGCACTTTCCAATCTTCACACCAAATACCTGCACAATGAAATTTGAAATAAGCGAAAAAGCATTTGAGGATATTGAAAATATTTGGCTATACACAATTGAATCCTGGTCAGTTGAACAGGCTGATCGATATTTTAATTTGCTTCTTGACGAGATTGAATATATCACAGAACATCCTTTATCTGAAAAAAATGCTGACCACATAAGAAAAAACTACAGGTATACAAAGGTTAAGTCACATTTGGTATTTTACAGATACAAGAAGTCGGAGAAAAAAGTGGAAATAATAAGAATACTCCACCATAGTATGGATGTAGAAGAGCGAATGAATGAATGAATGAATGAATGAAATTCGGCACATAATAAATAGGACTCTGAGCGGTCGGCACGACCCGTTGTTTGAGCAGCGTGGGTGCCGCGAACAACTCTTTCAGTTCTTTCCGGTTCAGTATGACTGGCAGCTTCGAATCTTTTTTAAGTGAAGGCAAGGCAATGGCTTCACGGTTCATACCCTATTAGCGATAATAATAGCGCAGCCCGTACACCATATGTTTAAAACTGCTTTGCGAGGGAGATCGGGGATCACGCGCCAACGCGGCCAGGAAAGCCGCAACAATATCAACACGCATATCCGGGGAAGGATATTATCTGGTCACTAAAACCACCATATCCCCCCAGTCGCGAAAATTAGAGCTTGTATGTTGCGGATCAGACATTTTGCCTAACGGCAGACAACCGTACTCTCCGGAAAAAACAGATGTCGAGGTTTAGCATCCGACCGATGCATGCCATGATACCAGAACAACACACAAAAACTTACTGCTTTAATTTGGCATATAAGTCATATTCTTCTATCTTTGGCATACATTCTGTATGTGTAAATAAACCATTTTTTCAGTCTGTACAGCGGCTTCGCTTCCGCTTTCTGCTTACTTGTTCTATGTCTGACTTCAATACCTATATGACCCGCTTTGATTACTCCGGGATAATCGATTTTATAAGGCAGAACGGTACATTGGTGAAATACCGTCGTGGCGAGCCATTCTCTCTTACCGGAAGTTCATGTAAAACAATGGGATATATACGCAAAGGAGCGTTTATTTACTCCGCGCATGATTCCCGGGGAGAACGACATGTAGTGGGTTATGCCTTCGAAAATTCGTTCGTGGGCGATTATGGCGCATTCAGGCTGAAAGAAATTTCCGGCGTAGATATCGTCGCCCTGTGTGAAAGCGAAGTCTATTTGATTACTTATGAAACGTTAGAGCGACTTATCACTGAAAACAGCAGTTATTTTCTCCATATAACCGAATTGTTGTATTCCGAAATATATCAACGCTTTGTCGATACCTATACCCGTACTCCGGAAGAACGCTATATCAAAATTCTGCAATGCAATCCCCATATCTTTGAGCGAACCACCGCCAAAGATCTGGCATCGTACCTTCAAATCACGCCCGAAACCCTGAGTCGTATCCGCCGGAAACTGAAAAAAAGTAATAAAAACCTGTTTTAACATCGTGCCTTGATTTAAATCAACATTTATAAAAAACAGAAGATTTATCTTTGTTTTAGATTACTAACTTATTAACTTGTCACAGGCAACTTGTCTGATATCACAGTACATGTGCCCAATTTAATTGTAACTTAAAATGAAGACAAAAACACTTTTGTTTATTGGAATTATTGCTGCATGTCTTGTACTATCTACAGGTTGTGGCAGCACAAAGGGTTATCAAGGAGCAAAACCGGGTTCGGGCGAAGTGGCCCGCATACAGCAGGGAGACCACAAACTGCGGATTAAAGGAAAAAAAACGTCGGAATCGGCATTACTCATTAAAGTTGATACAGTTTCGGTGGGTAGTTATATGAAAGGTTACCCCAAACATACGGATGTATTGCCCGGTGAAAAAACGGTGGAAATCCGTCATTTTCAGCAATGGAAAGACAAAGCAGCCATGGCCGGCGCCATGTTCGGATTAATTGGTGCGTCAATTGCGGAATCAAATAATCCACACACGCATTACAAACTTATATTTTCTGTAGAAAAAAGCAAAGCATATACTATTATGCCCATAACCGATGAAGTTACCCAAGTGCCGGAGTTTTTTGTAATAGAAACATCATCCAACGATACCATTCGCCCACATGTGATACAAATAGAAAAAAAGAAATAAACACGTTAAAAAATAACCATTTTATGAAACGAATTTATCTTATCGTGTTAGCTGCTACCTTTATTAGCGCATCGGCCATTTTGTCTGCAAATGCACAGCAGGCAACACCCTATCAGGTGGAATATCAAACTCCGCAAAACTACAAGGATTACCGCTTTTCCATTGGCGGCGGTTATGCTTTTCGATTGGGGAAAGTGCAAAAAACCGGCGACTCCAAAATCGATGACATGAATAAAAAATTACGTCACGGTTTCACTGTTGACGCCGATGCACAATACTTTTTCAAGGAAGGCTGGGGATTGGGCTTGAATGCCAACTATTGTTCGGCAAGCACCTCGGGCGATAACATCACCATTCCCGGATTAAACCAAAGCGTAAATTACAAGGAAACACAGAGTTTTCTTTACGTTGGACCATCGTTTGTAGGGCGCAATGAATCTGAAAAATTTTTGCTGGTGTCCAACTTCGGTATTGGTCCGCTTTTCGTTAACAGCGACATGAACCTGAGCGGAGTGAATATAAACGGCAGTAAAACAACTATTGGTATAAATGCCGGAGTGGCGGGCGAATATAAAGTAAACAGCAAAACGGGTGTCGGGCTTAAGTTATCGTATGTTATGGGTACAATCGATAACATGAACGTGGAAGGTCATAATTATAAATCGGAGGAAAAAATCAGCGTATCCAACCTGATGGCTACACTATTTATCAGCTTTAGATCTTGGTAATAAGAGCTTTATAATCTGCTATTTAATTATAAATCATGAATAAAAGAATCACTTCTTTAGTTTTGTTGTTATTGTTGACAATATCCACTTTCGCACAATTTCGCACAGGAGTAAAAGGCGGTGGAAACATCTCGAACATCAATATGAACATGAACGGTGTGGAACTGGAAATCTACAAGCCCCGCATGGGAGTGCATGCAGGATTTATGGCTGAATATATGTTTGGAGCCCACTTCGGATTACAGACAGAATTACTGTATGTATACAGCGGTGCAACCATTAACTCTGACAAATACACGCAAGGGTTGGAGGTCCCCGAAGGAGTTGAAATGGAGGGTTATGCAGATATGCACACATTCCAGCTGCCTTTGTATTTAAAAACAAAGTTCGTTGTATCTCCCACGATCAAGCTGTATGTTATGGGTGGCGGGTTTGCCACGTTTACGCCAACAGCCGAACAACATGTGCGAACGTCTTATGAAGGAGAATCCATGAAAGTGAAATGGAGTTTGTTTGATTCCAAAATTCGCATTCTGGATGTAGAAGAGAGTAACGTGTATATGCAACAGCGGTGGAACGCAGGTCTAGCAGCCGAAGTGGGCACCGAAGTGATGGACAGACTAACGGTCGGTGTAGGTTTCAGACATATATTGAACAATATGGCGGCATTTGGATATCTTGTTGGAGGCGGTTCCGTAAAACCCACCACGAAGATGTGGACGACAAATATCTCGGTGGGGTATTTCTTCTGACTTTTATCAGCAAGGCGATTTCAAAACAATATCGCATGGTTTCATTCTGAAACACGAGAGTCTACCTCCCTACCCGATATTAGGGAAAACAAGATGAAGCGAGAAGTTGCCTGTTACAGATTCATCAATCGACTAAAAATAAGACATTAAAGAAACAATTATACACGCTGGTTAAAACAGTTATTTGTAAATGATATAACTTCTAAAAATCAAACATATGGAAAGGAGTAATCACTCACTTTTAAAATTGATTTTTGTAAGTTGTTCATTATTCATATCAAGCATAGGTTTCACAGCATGTGAAAAAGAGAACTCCGATGAGCCTGAACTTCCCCGTCTTACCGGACGATTCTTCTATATGGACAACACCTACGAACTCGATCATGGAATCATATACAGAGACGCCGCCCATGCAGGAACACACGGTATTTACCTCTTTTCGGAAGACGGGCGCAACAAGGTGGATTTGTCCTTTATCGTACAAAGCTGGCCGACCGAAACGGGACCGCCTGTTGCAAGTGACCGGCTGTTGCCGGGATGGTATCAATTTATGGGCGAAACTGGACAAACAGTTTGCAACAGGGTAAATGCGAAACTTAGTCTCGCTTATCGCTCTGATTTTTCTGAACGTTTCGAGGACTCGTATCCCCATTATGCATTATTTCTTACGCCTACAACAAAACGATACAGATAGCGAAAGAAAATGGATCTACGATGCCAAAACAGGGGTTCGATAAGTATTTGAACTTAAATGTCGGTAACGAGGAGGTGCATATTGAATTTTGTGGAGAAGGCCATACCTGCGATAACATTATTGGTTATTTCCCTTTGGAAGATATTATGTTTGGCGGTTGTTTAATAAAAGAAGCAAGAGCAGGAAAGGGTAATCTCGCGGAAGCGAATGTAGAAGAGTGGTCGGAAACGGTAAGAAAAGTAAAGATGAAATATCCAAAAGTAAAAAAAGTTATAACCGGACACGGAAAATACGGCGGAATTGAACTTTTGGATTACACGATTGAGCTATTTGAATGAAAGAAAGGGAAAAAATATCCCATCTGGATGGCAAGAGACAGTGACTACTGCGACCCGGGCTTATTCTTTACTAAAGCATATTAAACTATGAAATGAGATTGCCTTAACAAACTTAATTTGACAATCCCGTAGACAAAGTTAAATTTGATATCTGATGACAAATGAAAAAACCCGCTCCTCTGCCCGTCTTACCAGAACGGGATGAGGGAGCGGATTTGTAATGATTAAAAAATTACCGGATGATCACTCACCCATCAGCACATGCATTATCTCGCATGCCGATTTGGTGACTGAGGATCCCGGGCCAAAGATAGCTGCTACGCCGGCACGGTACAGAAAATCGTAGTCCTGCGCGGGAATCACGCCTCCGGCAATCACAATGATGTCGGGACGTCCCAACCGTTTCAGCTCTTCAATCACCTGTGGCACAAGCGTTTTATGGCCTGCCGCCAGAGAGGATACGCCCAGAACATGCACATCGTTCTCCACCGCCTGGCGTGCAGCCTCGGCAGGTGTCTGGAACAGGGGCCCCATATCCACGTCGAAACCGCAGTCAGCATAGCCGGTAGCTACTACCTTGGCGCCACGGTCATGTCCGTCCTGCCCCATTTTAGCGACCATGATCCTTGGCCTGCGCCCCTCCTTGCGGGCAAACTTGTCTGTGAGAGCACGCGCTTCTTCTAGCGTTGCATCTCCTTTTGATTCTGATGAGTACACGCCTGAAATTGTTCTTATTACTGCATTATAACGTCCTGCTACTTTCTCGCACGCATCGGAGATCTCTCCCAGGGTAGCACGAACCCGGGCAGCTTCGATAGAGAGCTGAAGCAGGTTTCCCTTCTTTGTTTCCACACAATGAGTGATGGCGTCGAGTGCTCTACGTACCGCTTCGTTATCGCGGCCTGATTTCAGAGCATTTAGCCTTTCAATCTGTTGCTTGCGAACTTCAGTATTATCCACCTCCAGAATATCTATGGGATCTTCATGATCGAGACGATAACGGTTTACACCAATAATTGCCTGAACATTGGAGTCGATACGAGCTTGTGTACGGGCTGCGGCCTCCTCGATGCGCATTTTTGGGATTCCAGTTTCTATTGCTTTTGCCATTCCACCCAGTTTTTCTATCTCCTGGATAAGCTCCCACGATTTTTCCACCAGTTCCTGGGTGAGTGACTCCACATAGTATGATCCGGCCCATGGATCGACCTGGCGGGTGATCTGCGTCTCTTCCTGAATATATATCTGCGTATTTCGTGCGATGCGTGCAGAGAAGTCAGTCGGCAGGGCAATGGCTTCATCGAGGGCATTGGTATGGAGCGACTGGGTGTGTCCCAGAGCGGCAGCCATAGCCTCGATACAGGTACGTCCCACGTTGTTGAAGGGATCCTGTTCGGTGAGCGACCAGCCAGAAGTCTGTGAGTGTGTGCGTAGTGCCATCGACTTTGGGTTCTTCGCGCCAAAACTCTTGACGATCTTTGCCCACAGCAAGCGTGCCGCACGCATCTTGGCTATCTCCATAAAGTGATTCATGCCGATGGCCCAGAAGAACGACAGGCGCGGGGCAAATGCATCAATATCGATGCCGGCATTGATACCTGCGCGAAGGTACTCAATTCCGTCGGCCAGGGTATAGGCCAGTTCAATATCTGCTGTAGCGCCTGCCTCCTGCATATGGTATCCCGAGATGGATATGGAATTGAATTTTGGCATCTTCTGTGAGGTAAACTCAAAGATGTCGGCAATGATCTTCATCGAGAATTCCGGAGGGTAGATGTAAGTGTTACGAACCATAAACTCTTTCAGAATATCGTTCTGGATGGTTCCTGCCATCTCTTCCAGCTTTGCACCCTGTTCCTGTGCTGCTACGATATAGAATGCAAGGATGGGCAGTACGGCACCATTCATGGTCATGGAGACCGACATCTTGTTCAGGGGTATACCATCGAACAGTATCTTCATATCTTCCACCGAACAGATGGAGACTCCCGCTTTTCCCACATCGCCCACTACCCTCTCGTTGTCAGCATCATAGCCACGGTGCGTGGGAAGGTCGAAAGCCACGGAGAGTCCTTTTTGTCCCGAAGCCAGGTTGCGGCGGTAGAATGCGTTTGACTCTTCTGCTGTGGAGAAGCCGGCATACTGACGGACGGTCCAGGGGCGCATCACATACATGGTGGAATAGGGCCCGCGTAGATATGGAGGTATCCCGGCGGCATAGTTCAGATGCTCCATCCCTTCTAGATCTTCTTTTGTGTAGACCGGTTTTACCGGAATCTGCTCCGGTGTAATCCAGTCGGCCCTGATCTCATTTTTTTCAGCCCATCCGGCCACATCGGTCGAATAAAAACCGGCTGTTTGAATATCGATATCTTTAAAATTTGGTATCATTGGATTTTTGTTTTTTAATCATTTTTTCTGTCCGCCTGATTATTCAAACGGTTATGACGGAATCATATGAATGCTGCAATAACATTTCCTGCGACCAACAACAGGCTGAACGTCAGTACCAGTTGAGCCGTATGGGTATCAAGAAAACGGATTATGCCCAGATTGTCCATGGTGGCCTTCTTCATCAACCTTATATTCCTTATTGCGAGAGGGAAGCTGAGGAGGACCAAGAATGCGGGGGTAGGCAGAATCTGCATCATTACCATAATAGCAATCAACAGATAAGCTGCAAGCAGCATGGTCTGATAACAGATCTGAGATCCTTCAAGCCCCATGTTCATTGCCTGCGTGCGTATGCCTGCTGACTTGTCCTGCAGCATATCCCTGGTGTTGTTGGCATGCAGTATTGCAACTATAAGAAGTCCGACAGGAGTGCTCACAGCAAGCACCGGCCATATAATCCGGGTAGTCATAACATAAGCAAGCCCCAAAGCTATAGCCAGTCCGTAACAGATGAATATAAGCAGATCTCCCAGTGCTATATACTTGAATTTGTAATAGAACGTGGAACTGATTACTCCGATAGCTCCGATAACCAGTAACGGAAGGCCTGTATTAACCAGGAGGAAGATTCCAATTGCAATGCCGGCAAAAAGTAACGAATAACCATAGTAGAGAACAATCTTAGGCTTAAAGATGCCCTGCACTATTAACCGTGGTGGGCCTGTCTTCTCTTTTTTGTCCACGCCGCTCACAAAGTCTTGATACTCACCTATCAGGTTTCCCGACAAGTGAAATATTACGGCACCGATAAGCCCCAGTATACCAAGTCCCCACTCTACCTCAGCGACCTCTCCTCTTTTGAAGAGATAAAACACATAGGAGGCTGCTATAAGAGCCGGTGAGGCCGATGCAGGTACTGCCCACGGGTGAGCTACTATGATCCACTCTTTTAGTTTCGGCATTTTGTAAAATGATCGATTGTGAATTGTCTGTCTATAGTAGTTTATTATTAAACTCTTTCAATGTCTCAAGCACGTTGCTGCGTACATTGATGAAATGCTCAATTCCTACCGCTTTGAGGGCGTCCATGCAGGCGGGAGCACCAGCCACCACGAACAGCTCTTTTCCATCTTTGAGCAGGTTATAAGCTTCGGGTGCGAGGGTGGCATACTCATCATCGGAGGAGCAGAGCACCACAAGATCGGCGCCTATTTTACGGGCGGCTTTCACGCCCTCCTCCACCGTGTTGAAGCCAAGGTTATCGATGATCTCATAACCGGCACAGGCAAAGAAATTGCTCGAGAATTGAGAACGTGCAAGGCGCATAGCCAGATTACCGATGGTAAGCATAAATGCTTTGGGCCTTTTACCACTAAGTTCAGTTGCAAGTCTCAGTTCGTTGAAAGCATCGGCCAGGCGTACGGAGTTGAGTTTCTTTAATTGTGTATGAGAACTGCCGCTTCCACAGCCGCAACCGCTATCCTCTGTATTATTCTCAATCTTATCACTCATCAGTTCTGTGAAATTTGGATACTGATTGGTCCCCAGCAGTATCTCTTTTCGACTCGCAAGAGCGTTGAATCGGGCTTCCGCCGAGGTGTTGACAGCATCCTGTACGGTCCCGGCCTTCAATGCATTGTAGAAACCTGTATCTTCGGTTTCGAGAAACAGTTTCCAGGCCTGCCGTGCCAATGATGCGGTAAGTGTTTCTATATAGTAGGAACCTGATGCGGGATCGGTTATCTTATCGAAATGGGCCTCCTCCTTGAGCAGCAGCTGCTGGTTCACGGCAATACGTTTGGCAAAAGCAGAGGGCGACTCGAATGCCTCATCGAAGGGGCGGACTGTGAGTGAATCTACCGCACCAATGGTTGCCGACATGGCTTCCGTTTGAGTACGGAGCAGGTTCACATAAGGATCGTAGAGCGATTGGTTGAAACTTGAGGTGGTAGCGTGTATATTCATTTTCGCGGCGCATCGGCAAGTCCCGTCGGCTGCTTTATTGTCGCAATCGTGCGGGCATGGTGGCTTATAAGCATTCACAATCTCTGCCCACAACCAGCGAGCAGCGCGGAATTTTGCTATCTCCATGAAATAGTTGGAGCCTACGCCAAACTTGAACTTTATCTTTTTGGCAGCAAGTGACGGCTCAATTCCGTTTTCTATCAGCTTTGACAATACCTGATTCCCGTAGGAGAGGCTATAGCCCAACTCCTGGTAACTATAAGCCCCGGCATCGTTCATCCTGTCTCCGGTGACCGTGATTGCACGGTATCGCGGAAGCGGAGCGGTGATTTTCACTATTTCCACCACCTTCTCTGCCCAGTTGGGTTCGTCAACTCCTTTCTTAAGTATCTTTCTGAATGGATCGAACTCTATTGAGCCAAAGCAATCCATCAGATTCAGGTTCTGCGCACCCACATAATCGACTACCAGTTCAGCCAGGCGAATTGAGTGAGAGACACATGTCCTGAAGTTAAGCTCTACCTTGTCCGGGGCAATCCCTTTTAGCAATATCTCCAAATTTTGAGCAGAAAGCTCATTATCGGGTAGGTGAAAGCCGAATGAGGTGACTCCCCTTTCAAGCAGCGAAAGTGCCTTTTTGTTGGCTTCGGCAAAATCTTTCACGTCAATTTCCTGACGTACATACCATACATTATCCTTTCTTGTACCACGTACATAGGGAAATTGTCCCGGCAGGCTTTCGGCTGCAAGGAACCCTTCAATATCCTCAGCACGATAAAAAGGATTCACATCAAACCCTTCATTGGTTTTCCAGACCAGTCTTTTACGGAAGTCAGCCCCTTTCAGGTCTTTTGTGATAACTTCCATCCACTCTTCAGTGGAGACGGGAGAAAAATCGGCGAAAAGTTTCTCTCTCTGACTACTCATACATCTACTTTTTATTTATTATTTTCAGGTTTTTCCTGTAATTTGTTTTGAGGTTTTTAAAGAGTACAAAAATAGATTATTTTGCGCTCTTTTAAAAGAATTTACCAGCTTATTACCACTTTTAAGACGGAGGTTACCGGGTGTTCTTCAATTCGCTCAGTAGCCCGGTAATTTTTTCTGTAACAGCCTTTACATAGCGTTCACCCTTTTCGGCTGTCGATTTCTTGGGGTTGCCGATGCCGGTATCCGACGAGATCTCATCCCAGTGCCGGGGCATCCACCCTGTTTTACTATCAACAGCAGCTATTCTGCCTGGCCTCACCGCACCGTCTCCAGCCCTCTCCATCGATACCAGCTCTGGATGGTAGTGTAGCATTACCGATGTCTCCTGTTCACCCGCATGATCATCGGGTTGCTCTTCGAAAAAGCCACTTGTAGGAACAACGGAGTACCAGTCCACCACAACGATGCGGATATCGGGATATTGCATGGCCAGATCACGCACGTAGGGCTTGAAGGTGTTTCCTCCATGGCCGTTTATGATCATAAGATCTTTAAAACCCTGAATATGGAGTGATGTCACGATATCCTGCAGTACGGCCTTCTGTGTCTCGCTCCGCGTGTGAACACAGAAGGGCTTGTTCCATTGTCCCGTGTTTTGTGAACCTAAATAGACGGGTGGCATTACCATACATGTAACCCCCTTCTTGTATGCTTCTTCAGCACAATCGCAGGCAATCTCGTAAGAGAGGATGCAGTCGGTCAGATAGGGCAGATGGTAGTTGTGTGGTTCAACAGCTCCCCATGGGAGTATTGCAATGTCGTACTTGTGTTCCAGGACTTCTCCATAGTTTGTAGCAGGAATACGAAGAAAACTACTTTTTGGCATAATGAAATAATTTAAATTAACTACATAGATATCAGTCCGTTACGGAGACAGTAGAAAGTGAGTCCCGATACAGTTTTGATACCTGTTTTGGCTATAATATTCTTGCGATGTGTTAGTACCGTATTGTGACTGATATTGAGCTTCTCCGCGATCTCCTTATTTAATAATCCCTGAACGATTAGCAAAAGTATTTCTGTTTCCCGGCTTGTAAGGCGGTGGCCGTTACCATTCTGTCTGACGGCATTCTCATCGGTTATAGCGTTTTGCAGTTGACGTATACCAGATGAGTTCAGTTCATTAAGTTTAGGGAGGAGAACCTTATCGCGCAACCTGTTATGTACCGCGAGATCTTTCTCAAATGAGTGAATTGAGAAGATCACTGCATAGCTGAGATTTTGATTATAATCCTGCGAAATGTGCTTTATAAGAATGTTCTTAAGGTCATGAAGCAGATCGTCAGGAAAATCATCATCGTAATTGTCGATATCGCTAAGATAATCAGTCATCTTTTGCTTGAACTTCAGAAACAATGTTTGAAGCATACCCAGCTCTTTGCTTTCAGAGCCGCTAAGGGCGATAAACGCGTTCAGGTGTTTCTCGATATTGGGGACTAGCTCATGGATATAATTATCAACTGTATGGCGGAAATAACTTGCTATTGACTCCGCATCGAAAAGCGAAAGTGATGCATCGGGGATATAGGTCTCATCGAGATAAACATTAAGAACAGTCAGAATAAAATCGGGGTTGAGGCGGTGTTCCCTACAGAGGTCGCCCACACTCTTGTCACCAACACCTAAACGTATTCCAAAACGGTTCAGTACAGGGATCAGTTCATTGTGCTCCGCAAGCACGTCTGCCACAACACTATGTTTATTCAACAATGACACCAGGATTCTTAATTTTTTGATTTTGACCTGTCGGCAAATTTACTGCTGCGCCTATGCTCCTGATAAAAGTGACGGAAAGTATCCACAGGATGGAGAATAAGCATCCGTGGCCCTGCGGCACGCATAACCTCTTTGATCTTCATGCGCATCTCTTCCTTGTAACAATGTATCGGGCACATGGCACAGGTGGGTTTTTCTTCACCATAAGGGCAACGCTCCAGTCGTTGAAACGCGTACAGGCGCAGGCTTTCACACTCCCCACACAATTTCCCATTGCCGGAGTGTCTGGATCGGCAATAGATCGCGATCATTTTGCTGACAACCTTTTTTTCTCCTTCGTTCATTAACCCACAATTAAGCGAATTGTAAAAGTAGCGATTTTCTTTTTCCTCGCCAAATTACATTGCTGTTTTCATCTTGGGCTCGCCCGTTATTAACAGTTGCTGGAATGGATAAACAGGTCAAAAGTGAGGAAGATATTACCGTTTGGAGCTATCGCTCTGCAGTTGTACCGTGCGCATCTGCCTCAGAATATGTGCCTGCCGTTGTTTGATATATGGAGAAGGAGCTTTGGAGCTAAATTTCAAAGGGTTGGGCAGTGTAGCCGCAATCAGTGCCGACTGGCTTTCCGAAAGTTTTGCGGCGCTGGTACTGAAATGTTCCCTTGCCACAGCTTCGGCGCCATACACTCCTTTACCCGTTTCCATGCAGTTCAGATAGACTTCCAGAATCCGGTCTTTCGGCCACAGAAGCTCTAAAAGTACTGTGAAGTAAGCTTCCAACCCTTTTCTGAACCACGATGAGCGTGGCCATAAAAAGAGGTTCTTTGCCGTTTGCTGGGTTATGGTACTTGCGCCGCGTGCTTTTTTTCTGGTTTTATTCTCATCTATCGCTTTTCGTATCTCTATTCTGTCGAAACCTTTGTGTGAATAAAACCGTTGGTCTTCCGATGCTATCACTGCCCGTTTAAGGTTGTCGGAAATAGAATGGAAAGATACCCAGCGATGTTTTATCCGGGGTTTCTCACCCTCCGCCACAGATTGAACGGCTCTGATGACCATGAGAGGAGTAACATATACCGGTACAAACCTGAAGATACCCACTCCTCCGGCAGATAGAATAAAAAACCACAAAAGCAGTTTACCGAAAAATCGAAATAGTTTTTTCATTGTTCACCGTCCCACGTTATTAAAGGGTAGGACAAAGTTAGACAAATTTTTTTTCCTCACCTGAAACAGCAATATATTATTTAAAATGATATGTTTGAATACACTACTAACAGTCTCTTTCATTCCATTCGGGCCAAGCTGTTGTTGATATTTGATAAATTGTAAATAATCATTTTTTATATTCATGGCTTTCGCAACAGATTCATGTATTGTGAAATGTTGATTACCGATTGTTTTATTTTAGGGATTATTGCCTTTTCTTTGTCAAGAGATATACTCCTCCCGGTTCTTCTTCGATATGATAATTACGGTTCAGTTCAATGACCCAGCCATCTCCTTTTATACTGTCTTCAGTGATCTCAAGCGGCTCAGGCACAATTACCCAGCGCCAGTCGGTTCTCAGGAGAGCTCCTCCCCTTTCCACGGTGAGTATGCCCCAGTTGTCGCTAATCTGAACGGTTGGATATATTGTACCCTCATCCTCATCGAGAGGAATAAGATTTTGTGGGTTGAACGACATGTTCATCTTCTCCAGCCTGATCTCAAGATGGGGCTGATCGAAGAATTTCCTCCGGTAAGTATCAAGAAGAGCGCTGTTTGATATCTCTCTTTTCATCTCCTCATCAGCAATAACCTCTACTTTGTAATCTTCAGCTACCTGCTTTACATATGACTGCAGCAATATGCGCATATCCATACCAAATGCATCTATAAACAGCTCTGTAAGATTTGTCTCCATATCTACTTGCCTGTTCCAGTTGTTGTCTTTCCGATATAGAAAGAAGCCATATACCGACACTGTTTCATAGGCGAACGACCGCACGAAAGTAGGTGTCTTTTTGAACGCGCTCAACCGGTTTATCAGGTATTGCCTCCATTGCCATTTGTCCCGGCCGCTCATCATCTGCCCTGTATAGGTAGCAAGCCCTTCGAGCAGCTCCAGGTTGTTTTCAGACGTCTCGGAGCCTCTGTAAAGAGTGTGGCGGAACTTTCTGAAAATAAGAGCATTCCGCAGATGCTCCAAAGCCCTGTTGATCCTCCCAGATTTGAGTGCTGCCTCCAGGGCAGCCAGCTCAAGACGCAGGTACAACCTCCCATCTTTTTGATCGAGATGGATATTTTCTTCTCTCCGTGTGCGAAAACCGAGGGCGGGTTGGGCAACATGAAACAGTTCATGAGTGATAAGATCGATACGGTCGAACCTGTTTTCGGGCAACGGAAGCATTATCATGGCCCAGTGCATGCCACCCCACTCGACATCGGTGTTGGAAAGTATTACATCTTTTGGTAATATGCCCCTATAGATGCTTCCATGGGGCAGTAGAGATCGCCCCTCATCGGGCCGGTTGGTATAGATCTCCCTGGTAACAGGATCGACAAACATGATGGGACCATATATATCCTTGTCCCAAAGGGCTTTGTGTTTTAATGTTGCTTCCGCAACCTGCCTGAAACATAAAGATATTGAGTCCGAAGAGTACTTAAATGCATAAAGTGGTTCAGCTTCAGTACCCGGGTCAATGGATTTTTGAGTTGTAATTGGCCACCCGGCAAGGTTTCCCGTTGGAGGTTTGCTACAATGTTCCACCGGCTGCTGGAGCAGAGAAATATGACTCACATAATAAAGTGCAGCAGCTGTAAAGAGTCCCGCAAACCATATGCCTGTTAGATATTTCATTTCTCTGCTGCCTGAATTGGTGTTTTATTTACTCTGCATTACTCTTGCCGATAAGCGGGTAACCCATTTACGGGGAATGAGACGAATGCCAAAAGGGGCTATCTTGTTTGCAGCACCATGAATAACCACGGATTTACCTTTCATCATTGCCCTGTATCCCAGTTCTGCCACCTCTCTTGGATTGGCAATTTTCACGTTCTTCACTAATTGAGATGCATGCATCTTAGACTCATCCCCGAAATTAGTTTCGGTTGGGCCGGGACATAGCGTGGTAACTGTGATGTTGTCCCTCTTCAGCTCATATTCCAGTGCTTCTGAAAGCATGAGAACAAACGATTTGGAAGCGAAATAAACCGCCATCATGGGTCCCGGCTGGAAAGCGGCAGTTGATGATACGTTCAATATCTTACCCCTCTTTCTGTCTCTCCACTCCTGCACGAAAAGGTGGGTCAGGTGCGTAAGGGCGGTTACGTTGAGAGCGATCATCTTCTCATAGCGCTCCCAGGGTGTACCGGAGAAAACGCCATAATCGCCGAAACCGGCGTTATTAACCAGATATTCGACTTCAATCTTTTTCTCTTTCAATTCGTTGAATAACTCCTGTGCAGCTCCTGACAAAGAAAGGTCTTTAACGATAATATGCACGGAAACAGCATACTTAGCCTCCAGCTGCTCTTTCAACCGCATCAATCTATCTTCGCTTCGGGCAACTAGTACCATATTACAATCCTTCTCCGCAAAAAGAAATGCCATCTCTTTCCCGATACCTTTAGATGCACCTGTAATTAAAGCTGTTTTTCTCATGAACTCAACTATTTAGAACAAAATTAAACTTTTTTTTTCATGTAAGTCATATATACGGATATTTTTGATGAAAACAAAAGCATTGCAGTAATGGAAGATACTCTTAAAAAGAGCCTTCCGCAGTGTATTTCTGAAATAATTAATTAAACTGGGTTCTAATTGATGTGACGTACTCTGATTGTGATAACCGGAGTACGTCAGTTGTATTAAGAAAGGCAAAATAAGGCAGCAAAACAACGGGTTATAACTGATTGTTATAACTGGAGTACGTCAGTTTTATTAAGAATTCACAAAAATGCGGGAACAGTTTTTATGCCCCGAGCATGTGGTGGCACACATTGTTGCCGGAATTATTTTACTCAAAGCATAGTTTTTTTTACTTAGAGTATAACTTGCAATACTTCGGTATTTTTTTTAAATAGTTCTTATAATTCACTGAATATCAATAGAGTATGGCGCTCCTTGAGGATCTGGCATAAATCGTTGACTGTCAGTATTATAAATGAAGTTTTAACGAAGCATTATAACTTGGCTACACCACATTTATTTCAATTCCGTCTTCGCGACTTGTCGATCCTGAGAAATATAAAGAGTAGTATGGTAAATCCCCAAAGTGATGAACCGCCATAACTGAAGAATGGCAATGGAATACCAATAACAGGCATAATGCCTATTACCATGCCGATATTTACCATGATGTGAAATATGAAAACACCTGTAACGCCATAACCATAAACACGCCCAAAAATGGTTGTCTGCCGTTCAGCAAGGTAGAGCAAACGAAGTACAAAAGCCAGCAGCATTAAAATGATGACGGCTGAACCTACAAAACCATGCTCCTCGCCGATTGTGCAGAAAATAAAATCGGTATCCTGCTCAGGTACATATTTGAGCTTTGTTTGTGTTCCGTTAAGATAACCTTTTCCAATTAGTCCTCCCGACCCGATGGCAATTTTGGACTGTCCCACGTGGTAACCCGCTCCACTAAGATCCTGCTCCATGCCAAGTGTGACTTTTATACGCATCTGCTGGTGCGGCTGAAGCACATTGTAGAACACATATTCCGCCGACTCGAGAAATGCAAAAGAACCGATCAAAAAGAAAAAAATATAGATATATGTCTTCTTCCAGTAGCGGAAAAATAGCAGCAGCAGGTAAAGGGCAGTTAACGAAAGGGCTATGATGGCAACAATGCCCCAATCAATTTTCACAGAAAAAAATGAAACTATAAAGGCAGCCATAAATGTTGAGGCAGCTATGAGCAGAATAATAAAGGCTACTTTATGCCGTTTCATATAATTCCACACCATTGCGGCTGAGAATATAATAATAAGAAGGATGGTAACAAATTCCCCCGTGGAGATGACCCCTATAAAGGTATCTGAAAACCTTATTCCAAGAATAAAGTAAACAATGGCAGCTATCCCCATGAAAAGGAATCCTCCCGGAAGCCCCTCCCTGTATAAAACAAGTATAAAGCTTAGGTATACCAGAGCAGTACCGGTTTCGCTCTGAGCTACGACCAATAACGCCGGCAACAGTATGATGCAGCTCACCAGCAGAATATTTTTGCGCTCCATAAGACGGAAGCCGTATGTATTGAATACTTTTGCCAGAGACAGAGCAATGATAAACTTCATGAACTCCGCTGGCTGCAGGCGTATGGGGCCGATGATAAGCCAAGAGCGTGATCCGTTAATATCTTGCGCGACCAGCAGGGTAACCAGCAACAATCCTATACCGATGAGATAAAAGACAAAAGCATATGTCTCATAAAAGCCCACGTCGATCTTCAGCAGGGCAAAAGCAAGTAGCAGCGATGAGCCTATCCAGATAAGCTGCATTCCAGCCCTGGTAGACAGGTCGAACATAGCAGTAGCACTCTCCAGATCGAAACTGGCAGCGTAGATGTTGAGCCATCCGAACACAACAAATATAAGGTAAAATATGACAGTGATTCTATCCACTTTCCCCTTTTCCACTATATCTTTGCTACCCTTATAGATCATTTTTCTTTAAAGTTATCTGTTGCCTGAAGGCAGACTTCTTGTATATACATATGGCAAGATTTCACGGTTAATAATTGATGTCTCAAGCCATTTGTCGCTTTCGGGAATTTCGCCCCGGAAAAACTTCTGCAACATCAACCTCGCTACCGGTACAGCGTTGGTTGCACCAAATCGTCCGTTCTCAACTACCACCGCTATTGCTACCTGAGGATCATCCTTGGGAGCAAAACCCATGAAGAGTGAGTGGTCGTCGCCATGAGGGTTTTCAGCTGTACCGGTTTTGCCACAGACCTCCACAAGAGGTTCAAGGTAGATACCCCTGCAGGTACCTTTGGTCACCGCATCCGCCATCCCCTCTACCGTAACTTCAAAATGTGCCCTGCTTATACCTGAATCGTGCCTGGTAGTGTATGCCGGTTCCAGCACAGCTCCTTTCCGTTGCTTTACTACGTGTGGTGTATAAAAATAGCCTCTGTTGGCAATCATTGCTCCGAAATTGGCTATCTGCAATGGCGTGGCAAGTATCTCACCCTGTCCTATAGCGATAGAGATGATATTGTGCGCGTTCCAGCGTTCTGTTTTAAACACCTTTGAATAGAATTTGCTGTTCGGAATAAATCCTCTCTTTTCCGAAGGCAGATCGATTCCCAGAGGGTATCCGAACCCCATATCCACCATATGATCGCGCCATACATCGAAGGCCGACTGTACGTTTGCGTATTTCGCCCTGTTGCTAAGCATACCGTTCAATCCGTAGCAAAAGAAAGAGTTGCAGGAGGTAGTGAGAGCATACTGGACAGACAGAGGCGAGGCATGTCCGTGACATCCGGGGCGCCCTCCCAAAGGCGGGTAGCCTCCGAAGCATGAATAACGGGTCTCGGTGTTGATAATACCCTCTTCCAAAAAGATAAGCCCCTGAGTAGGCTTGAACGTTGAACCCGGCGGGTAGGTCCCCGCAATGGCTCTGTTGAAAAGCGGCTTAAACGGATTATTTTCCAGCTGCCGGTAGTTGGCGCTGAAGCTTTTTCCTGTCAAGAGAATTGGGTCATATGTAGGTGCCGAAACCATGCAGAGTACCTCACCTGTTTTGGGCTCAATCATCACTATACTGCCCACTTTGTTATGCATCAGCTGCTCACCGTAAGCTTGCAGTTCCAGATCAATAGCCAGTGTAAGGTCCTTTCCCGACCGTGCCGCTTTGTCGTACTTGCCGCCCTCATAGTGTCCCTGGACCCTTCCGTGTGCATCGCGAAGCAGTATCTCCACACCCTTTTCGCCCCGCAGATCCTCTTCGTGCGACAGCTCAATTCCCGACTTCCCTACATAGTCGCCTCTAACGTAATAGGGATCGGCGGCCATTTTATTTTTATCCACCTCTGCTATATAGCCAAGGATAAGTCCCATATTGGGGTAGTTATATTGTCGCTCCGTACGGCTCTGGATATAGACACCTGGGAATTTGTACAGTTTCTCCTGCAGCAGGCCGTACTCCTCCAAATCGAGCTGCGACATGAAAAGCTGTGGTGTATATGATGAGTATCCGGGGTTCTTTCGTCGATCTCGCATCTCAGCATCCATAGAATGAAAGCGGTCTATATTGATATTCAACGTATTGCAGAAATCAAGAGTATCGAACTGCTTCATTTCACGTACAACCATCATCACATCATATGTAGGTTTGTTGTACACAAGTAACTTGCCGTTTCGATCGTAAATGGCTCCCCTGGCAGGATAAAGCTCCCTTCGAAGGAAGGCGTTGCTTTCGGCATATTCACGGTACTTCGGGCTAAGCAACTGCAGGATGAACAGTTGTCCCAGATATATCAGCGCTATTATCACCACCACAGCGGCAATAGTATAGCGACGTTTTGACAGAGGGTTAAGATTGTTCACCAGGCCTTTTCCTAAACATTAAACTATCCAAAGCAATAATGAGCAGTATTGATGCCACCGATGATGAGAGTATCCGAAGCAGCGTTCCTGCTAAATTAAAGAGTGTAAACGACTCAATAAGGAAGATGAGTGAAAGGTGCAGTAGTACCATGAAGACGGTAAATCGTATGAAAGGCCCTGCAGTAGTGTAGATGCCGGGAACAAACTCGTCGTATTCCTCTTTCTCAAAAAAGAGATCCATGATATTTTTTCTGAAAGCTGCGACGATGGTGGTTGCTGCAGCATTTATACCGGGGGTATTAAGAAAAATATCGATAATCAGCCCTAACAGGAAACCTGATATAATAACAAAGAATTTGTTTCTGCCCATTGGAAGTTTCAATAGGAAGTAAATATATAAAACCGGTGTAGTTATGCCAAACAGGCTTATCCTGTTCAACAGGAGAACCTGTAAAAGGATAAGCATAACAAACAGTACTATTTCATATATCGTCCTAACTTTCATAAGTTATAGAATCATGCAGGGTTCTTTTGTAAAAATGTATCTTTGAGAGCGGTGATAACTCCCCAGCTCGTTGTATCTGTCAAGTTGCTATTGCAGAAATGTTTTTATATAGCTTATTGTAATAATGTTTCTTCGAGAGCTTTCTGCTCCTCGTGATACAAATCGTTTATTACAAGCACATCTTGCAATGTATAGAAATTGGTTGCCAGCCTAATATTGAACACGTTGAAGTTGTCGTCTCCCGATTCGCCTATACTACTCACGAAGCCGATGATAAGATTTTTCGGAAATATTCGTGAAAAACTTGTCAGCACTGTATCTCCTTCCCGGTAAATCTCATGTTTGGGTAACTCACGGAGTTGAGCATGTCGAACATTCTTTCCATCCCATGAGATGGAACCATAATTTTCGGAGTTCTTCATTTTTGCACTAAGGCGGAATTTAGGATTTATGACAGGTATAACAACCGAAAAATTCCGTGAAACATTGGAAACAACACCTACCACGCCACTCTGCGAGATAACACCCATATCGGGTTTGATACCGTGTGCGGTGCCCTTGTTCAGCGTAATAAAGTTATTGACCCCCGAAAAGCTGAGGTTCACCACCTCGGCTGGAATAAAGTCAAACTGAGACGGAGCTATACTATCGCTGATGAAAGCGTTAACCTCTGTAAGGCCATTACTCACCATTCTGTTTATATTCCTTTTTAGGGTATATATTTCATACTCCAGCCCCGCGTTGCGTGCCAGCAAAAGCTGATTGCTCTTTTTTAGATGAAAGAACGAAGTTAGATTTGAAGAAGCGGTGAAGCACCAACCGGAGATGCTGTTGGCAGAGGTTAGATATACACTCCGCTGGTAAGAATTATGCGTAAAAACGAGATAAAAGCTGAATGCAATCAGGAGGATTGCAACCAGCCGGTGACTATTTTTAATGATGAAGTTAAAGAGATTACGCATGCATACCAGACCATTGTATATAAATATGTGTCCAATAGCTTAAAGCTATAGTCCATCGTGGATTAACGCATTAAAAAAGAGAATTTATCAATATTCCTCAGCGCAATGCTTGTACCCTTTGCCACCATGTGAAGAGGGTCGTCCACCACCCTGAATTGGATACCGATTTTTTCGGTAAGTCTTCTATCCAATCCCCTCAGCAGCGAACCACCACCTGTAAGGTAGATACCATTGCGAACGATATCAGCATACAGTTCCGGGGGAGTCTGTTCAAGTGCACTGAGAACGGCTGAGTCAACTTTCGATACAGACTTCTCAATGCAGTGTGCTACCTCCTGATAGGAGACAGGCACATCCATTGGCAGTGATGTCATTCTGTTTGGCCCGTGAACGATAAAATCTTCCGGTGGATTATCAAGTTCGGTAAGTACTGAGCCTACATTTATCTTGATCTGTTCCGCAGTGCGGTCGCCAACTTTAATGTTGTGCTGGCGTCCCATATAATCCTGTATATCTTCGGTAAAATCGTCACCTGCAATCTTTATGGATTTATTGGAAACTATACCTCCAAGCGAGATGACAGCTATCTCGGTTGTTCCCCCGCCTATATCAACAATCATGTTTCCTTCGGGAGCTTCTACATCGAGCCCGATACCCAGTGCAGCTGCCATCGGCTCAAAAATCATGTACACATCGCGTCCTCCGGCATGTTCGGCCGAGTCGCGAACGGCACGTATCTCCACCTCTGTGCTTCCGGAAGGGATACAGATAACCACCCGAAGCGAGGGATTAAAGAGCCAACCTTTATTTTTATTTGCCATCTTTATCATACCCCTTATCATCTGTTCAGCAGCGTCAAAGTCAGCAATTACTCCGTCACGCAGGGGCCTTACCGTACGAATATTTTCATGTGTCTTACCATGCATCTGTCTCGCTTTTTCACCCAATGCAATCATTTTGTCGGTTTTGCGATCCAGTGCTACAATGGAGGGTTCGTCAAGTAAAATCTTTCCCGCGTTGTTCACAATAACAGAATTGGCCGTTCCCAAATCCATTGCCAGCTCCTGTGTAAATGAAAATAAACCCATAATATATCTGTTTAAGCTATTGGTTGCAGCTGTATTGTTTAATCTCTTTATTAATGCTTGAAATGTCTGATCCCGGTCTTGACCATTGAAATGCCGTTTTTATTGCAGTATGCCACTGACTCTGCATCACGAATTGATCCACCGGGCTGGATAACGGCTGTGATACCAGCCTTGTGTGCTATCTCCACACAGTCGGGAAATGGGAAGAAAGCATCGCTTGACATTACCGCCCCATGCAGATCGAAATGAAACGTGCCGGCTTTCTCGATAGCCTGTTTCAGAGCGTCAACCCTTGATGTCTGCCCGGTACCGCTGGCAATAAGCTGTTTATCCTTTGCCAGGACAATAGCGTTGGATTTAGTATGTTTTACCAGAATATTGGCAAACAGCAGATCGTCAGCCTCTTTTGCGGAAGGAGCCGTTTCAGTCATCACCTCCAAATTGTCAGCAGTCTGCACAATTGTATCTTTTTCCTGCACCAGCGCCCCATTGAGTACTGAGCGGTATTGCATTTTCTGAGCAGCTTTCTCTGCCGATTTAAGCACCAAAATTATACGATTTTTCTTTTGAAACAAAATATCCAGTGCATCTTTATCATATCCAGGTGCTATGATAACTTCAAAGAATATCTCATTGATAGCTTCCGCAGCCTCTTTATCGACCTGCCTGTTGGTCACTACAACACCTCCAAAAGCGGAAACCGGGTCGGCAGCCAAAGCTGCCTTCCATGCCTCCTTTACGGTTGGCCGGCAAGCCATACCGCAGGCATTATTATGTTTAAGTATGGCTAATGCAGTTTCGTTGAAATCGGAAATCAGGGAGATAGCAGCATCTATATCGAGTAGATTGTTATATGATATCTCCTTGCCATGCAACTGTTCGAAGATCTCATCAAAGTCGCCATAAAAATATCCCTGCTGATGCGGGTTTTCCCCGTAACGGAGCTGCATTGCATCGTCTTGGGTTATACGCAGCGCAGAGTGGTTCCCTCTGTCGAAATAGTTAAAAATTGCCGAATCGTATTCTGAAGATACTTTGAATGCTTCTCCAGCAAACCGCCGCCGGTCTTCACAATCTGTAACTCCATTTTTCTCTTTCAGCAGGTTAAGCAGCGGTTTATATTGATGTTTTGATGCTACGATGAGAACGTCCTTGTAGTTTTTTGCTGCACCGCGTATAAGTGAGATTCCTCCTATATCGATCTTCTCAATTATCTCTTCCTCAGAGCCTCCCGCTGCAACCGTTTCCTTGAATGGATAGAGGTCAACTATCACCAGGTCGATTGAAGGTATGTCATAAGATTTCACCTGTTTCCTGTCTGATTCATTATCGCGCCGGTAGAGTATGCCTCCAAAAATTTTAGGATGCAGGGTTTTTACTCTTCCGCCCAGTATAGAGGGGTATCCGCTTACATCTTCCACAGTTTTACATTCATAACCCAATGATTGGATAAATTCCTGCGTTCCGCCGGTTGATATAAACTTGATCCGTAAATTGTTTAGTTGCTGAAGTATCTCTTCCAATCCCTCTTTATGATATACAGAGATGAGAGCTGTTTGAATTGTTTTTGACATTTTCTGCCTTATTGACACGTTATTTTTGAAATGAGTACAAAGGTAATAAAATCTCTCTCTCTTTCCCGAGATTTGAGACATTAGTTTTGTGAAAATATGAGAAAATAGGGCTCCCTCGGGATTCACTCTAGTCTCAATGCAGGAAAAACTTATTTGCAGTCCTTTTATTTCTTTTTGGACCTGCCGGAATAAGCTGCAGAGTTATCTCTTTTTATTCTTGAAAATATTATCTGAAGAAGAGCAGGGTGAATATTCTTTTGTAAGGCCTTCGGTCGCGGGTTTAAGTTTTATTGTCAGCTGAAGGTCATCAGCTTTTCCGTATTTGTAATTTTGCCTTTCCCCGTTTTGGCCTTCAACATTATCGTTCCAGATACTTGAGATGGTCTCTTTTGCATTTCTTACAACCTGTGAGCGTTGAATAAACCTCTCCGTTATTCCGGCGAGTCTGCCAGCCGATTCCTTTGCAAAAGCAGATATAAAATCATTAAGCCCGTTAAGCATTTCCTCCTCCTTCTCTGCTGCATCTTCCAGCTGATCTTCGTTGCCGCAGTAATGTGCAAGAATCATCTCAATCCCCGGTTCAGACAGGTTAGACATTATCATACCGGTCAATGCCGTTGCATCGGGGATGGTAATGAATGATCTTGTCCACCCCGGCAGATAACCGGCAAAAGAGTGGTGATATTCGTTTACAAACCCGGTTAACACCTCTCTGAGCCCGCGCTCAACCGACATAAGGGCATGAGACTTAAAATCTGTTCCATCGGGAAGAGGATAGTTAATCCCTTCAATATGTTTTGTTTCAATATGAAGCGAGTCCCCATTCTTCTCTACAATCCTGTAGGGACAAGGATATGTAACTACAGATCCGGTTTCCACTTCGTACAAAATGTTGCCGTCGGGACTTTCAACCATTGAAATATCTGATGAGTGAAAGTGTCCCGTGAACAATATGTTTATTCCATATTCAATAAATTTCTTCTGCACATCTTTGAAGTTATCCACCATATAGGGCGCAGCAAAGTATCCCTGATGTGCAAAGTGTTCCACAACGTTGTGATGTATCATTACAAGCACCTGCTTACCAAGTAATTGAGCGACCTGCATCTCGGTACGCAGCCATGCCATAGTTTCGGGCTTAATGGCGCCGTGAGTAATACAGTAGTCGTCTTCATCACCTTTGGCAATGAATCTGTTGTCGTAGTACCTGCATGCGTCAATGCACAAAACTCTTAATCCATTTACCGGCTCACTTACGTAGCTCAAAGAGTGCTCATCGCGACTGACAGCTCTGCCGTAACCATAATCTTTATAAATTGCTGCAAAATCATCAGCCGAGATTGTCGCTTCCTTGCTGACTGTATCGCCACGAAAACTTACAGCGTTGGGGTTGTTTATATCATGATTTCCTGGAACGACCAGCACCTTTATCCCTTTTTCACGTAAGGGACTGAGCAGCTCTGCCACCCCGAGGTGGCTTGCCAGTTCCCCATCCTTTGTCAAATCTCCCGGTATAAGAACAATATCGGGGTTTTCTGACAGAAGATATTGCACAGCCTGCTTAAGTATGGCATCACTCTCAAGAATCATTTTCCTGTCTCCGTTGAGATAGTCATCCAGAGCTTTTCCCCTTTCAACAATCAGTGACGGATGGCTGTAGTGCAGGTCGGAAATAACTCCAATTCTTACTTTTTGTGCGATTAAAGGAGTGTTGAATGCAAAAAGGAGTAATGTAACAACATTTATGAAAAAAATACTGCGTATCTGATCATAGCGTGATCTTATCATGTAATTTTTTATTTTAACTGAATTGACACCTTGTCTCAGGCTAATGATTTACAAAATATTATACCGGTACAGGCCTCCCTGGTTAAGCTGATTAGTAGTTTAACTCGGCCCCATTTCGGTAACAGTTGTCCGCACCGGACTCCCTGGTTAAACTGATTAGAATTTTAACCTGCCAAAATGTTAAATAGCACACTATTAGTTGCTGCTGAAAAATTAACAACGCAAACAGACAGCAACAGCACTGTTAATATTGATTCGGGTGTGCATAACAATTTCCCCGAAGTTGAATTAGATCAGCAACATTCCTTTTAAAAATTATACGGGAGTGTCACATCACGCGACACTCCCGTATGTAAGCTCTTTCTTCCTAAAAACGGAAAACCTTATCTCACTTCCCAACCCAAAGCGCTGGCACCTAGAACGGCTGCATCGCTTTCTTTGAGATCGGAAAACATTAATTTAACCTTATTCCTGAAGATGGCAAGAAGGTTTTTCTCCATACTTTCACGTATAGGGTTCATGATAAGGTCGCCTGCTTTGGAAAGTCCACCAAACAGAATTATCGCTTCCGGGCTGGAGAATGCCACAAAATCGGCAAAAGCCTCGCCCAGCATCTCTCCAGTGAAATTAAATATTTCTTTAGCCATATTGTCACCTGCAATTGCTGCGTCAAACACATCTTTTGATGTGATGTCTTCGGGTGGAATATTACGGAGACGGGTTGGCACATCGGGCCTCATCTCAAGATATTCACGTGCTGTACGCGCCATTCCTGTGGCAGAAGTGTAAGCTTCGAGACACCCTGATCGGCCACAACCGCAAAGACGGCCGTTGTTACGGCGAACGATAACATGTCCAAGCTCTCCTGCAAAACCGTCGTGCCCGTAAACCAGCTGTCCGTTAACCACTATACCGCTCCCGACACCGGTTCCGAGAGTTATCACAATAAAATCTTTCATTCCCCGGGCAGCTCCATAGGTCATTTCGCCTATAGCTGCGGCATTGGCATCATTTGTAAGAGCTACCGGTATGCCTATCCTGTCTTCCAGCATTTGAGCAAAAGGAATTACTCCTTTCCATGGGAGATTGGGTGCAAACTCTATACTCCCGGTAAAATAGTTGCCGTTAGGAGTACCTGCCCCAATTCCCTTAATCTGGTCTTTGGTGGCTGTCTCATTAATAATGTCGTTAATAAGAACAGTAAGCTCGTCAAGATAGTTCTCGACCTCAGAATGTTTGGCAGTTTTAATACTCCCGTTCATTAAGATCTGTCCCCTTTTATCTACAATGCCGACAACGGTGTTGGTACCACCTACGTCTATACCTATTACATAGGGTTTATCCATGATTTGTTATTTATTAAAAGTTAGTCAATGGTGATTGCAAAATATTATACCCGCAAATATAGGAATTTTTCGTTAAAGGTTTTCATTACTGAGTATTTATTTCTTTTTAATAATTCATTAAGCTTTCCCTTATGTTACAATTGCAAATGAATAGTGTAACTGAAATTGCCACCTATTCATCACTTAACAAAAAAGTTGCATATTTATAAATATGATTGTTATCCATTTCGGTTTATTTGTTTTATATTTGCAATTTAAAATTTACATTTATCGGATATTGCCCAATATTAACATCAATTTTCAGAATACTACGAAACAATATTAACAATAAGACAATACAGACAAACTGAGTCATGAACGAGATTAAATTTTATTTTGGGGAGAACATCCCTTTGGAACTACACAAGGTGCGAGTGGTTCAAAAGTTACATCTGGTGCCTATTGAAAGGAGACTGGAAGCCTTAAAGGAAGGGGGATTCAACACTTTCAGGCTAAGCACAAAAGATGTATTCCTTGACATGCTTACAGACAGCGGCACCAACGCCATGAGTGACAACCAGATGGGGGCAATGATGCAGGCCGATGATGCTTATGCAGGTTCTCAGAGTTTTTTCCGGCTGCAAAAAGCAGTGGAGGAGGTATTGGGTAAAAAATATTATCTGCCGGTACATCAGGGACGTGCCGCCGAAAATATTCTATCCAACGCCTACGTGAGAAAAGGCAGTCTGGTACCTATGAACTACCATTTTACCACCGCCATGGCACACATCACCCAGTATGGAGGAAAGATTGCAGAGTTATTGTATGACGAAGCCTATGTGATCAACTCTTCTCACCCTTTTAAAGGGAATATGAATATTGAAAAACTGGAAGATGTGATCAAGGTGCACGGTGCCAAGAATATCCCGTTTATCAGAATGGAAGCATCCACCAACCTTATTGGGGGACAACCCTTTTCGGTACAGAACCTGAGGGATGTAAGGGCTATTGCAGACAAATACGACATCAGGCTTGTTCTCGATGCAAGCCTGCTTGGCGAGAATGCTTACCTGGTAATCCAACGTGAAGAAGAGTTTAAAGATAGTTCTATGGGTGAAGTGATACAGATTATGACCGGCCTGGCAGATATTGTATATTTCTCGGCCCGTAAGCTGAGTTCTTCCCGTGGAGGAGGAATCTGTACAAATAACTCCGATATATACCGTGAACTGGAAGCACTTGTACCCCTATTCGAGGGATTTCTTACCTACGGAGGTATATCGGTACGTGAAATAGAGGCGATGGCTGTAGGATTATACGAGACACTCGACGAAACGATGATTAGTCAAAGTCCCGACTTTATCGCCTACTTGGTGAATGCGCTCGATGCACACGGGGTTCCCGTGGTGAAACCCGCCGGAGTATTGGGAGCCCACGTGGATGCGATGAAGGTGTGCGAGCATATACCGCAAAAAGAGTACCCCGCCGGTGCACTTGCTGCAGCACTGTTTCTTATTTCGGGAATTCGAGGTATGGAGCGCGGCACAATCTCAAACCAGCGGGACGAATATGGTAACGAGACATATGCCGACATGGAGCTGTTGCGACTGGCTGTTCCCCGTCGCGTATTTACCCTTTCTCAGATTAAATATGTTGAGGATCGCATGAAGTGGCTATATGAAAACAGAAGCCTGATTGGCGGCCTCCGGTTCGTGTATGAACCGCCTGTGCTTCGTTTCTTCATGGGAGGCCTTGAACCGGTTAACGACTGGCCACAGAAGCTAATCGCCAAGTTTAAAGAGGACTTCGGCGAGAGCTTGTAATTGATCATATATGTGACAATTAACTGAACTTTTTAATATAAGATCAGCATAATGAGGCCGTTTTCGAACGGCCTCATCCGTTAACCATTATTCACTTTTATTTTAATGTAATAGCTGTTAAATTTGAAAGAATAATTGTACTTTTAGAAAATTATTCACGGCAAACAAATGTAAAATGAAACTAAATTCACTTATTTTGACACTGCTGCTGTCGTTTACTGCTTTGACAGCAGTACAGGCTCAACAGATCATCGCGCACCGAGGATACTGGAAAACAGACGGGTCCGCGCAAAACTCCATTACTGCACTGATGAAGGCCGATTCAATTCGTGTTTACGGATCAGAAGTGGATTTCTGGATCTCTTCTGATGGTGTACCGGTAGTGAATCACGATGCCACAGTTACCCTGAACAATGAAAAAATGATTATACAGGATACGCCTTTGGCCACATTGAGGCAGGTGAAGCTCTCCAACGGCGAGATACTGCCAACGGTTGAAGAGTACCTCGATGCATTCGCAGAATGCAAGCATACAAAATTAATAATTGAGTTTAAAACGCACAGATTAAAAGAGAGGGAAGACCTTTTGGCACAGAAAGTGATTGAGATGGTACGTAAACGTGGATTACAGGACAGAGTTGAATATATCTCGTTCGGAATAAATTTTGTTCAACAGGTAAGGAGGCTTGAACCTCAGGCTCATGTTTATTACCTCAACGGCGATATCTCTCCCGATGTGCTCCACACGATGGGTTTAAACGGATTAGATTATCACTATAATATACTGTATAAACGTCCCCAGTGGGTGAAGGCAGCTCATGACATGGGTCAAAAAGTGAACGTGTGGACCGTGAACAAACCGGAAGACATACAGAAGGTCATAGATCTGAAAGTTGATTTTATAACGACGGATGAACCGTTGCTGGTGCGTGAAATTTTACAAAAGCAATGAACCTGAAAGAACAGCTTAACCAAGCTGTCGAGATTGCGATATCAGCTCATGAAGGCCAGCTGGATACGCATAACGGACAGCCGTATATTGGACACCCTTTTCGTGTAATGAATGCAGGGCATACGCTTCAGGAGAAGATCGTGGGTGTGCTTCACGATGTGGTGGAAGACACCTCATGGACGCTGGAGAAACTGAGGGAGGAAGGTTTTTCTGATGAGATTGTTGATGGCATTGATGCCATGACATGCAGAGATAACGAAGAGTACGATGATTATATTCATCGTGTAATGAACAACCCCATAGCCAGGCGCGTTAAGCTGAACGATCTGACAGACAACATGGATATCCGCCGCTGGAACGAGGTCCCCTATCACGAACTGGCACGCCTGCAGAAATACCTGAAAGCATATAAGCAGCTCACAGAATAGCAAAGAAGTGGCCGGTATATATCTTCATATTCCTTTTTGTAAAACGCGGTGTATATACTGCGATTTTTATTCCGGGACCAACGAATCGCAGAAGAATGCGTTTCTTGAAGCGTTGTGCAGGGAGGCAGAGATTAGAAAGGCTGAGGTTACCGAACCGGTGCAAACAATTTATTTTGGCGGTGGAACGCCATCTCGACTGGATAGGAAGCATTTTGAACAGATTTTCGAAATACTGTTCGGTTGTTTTGAAGTTAATCCGGCAGCTGAGATAACCGTTGAAGCAAATCCCGACGACCTTACGGACGAATATATAAGCATGCTAGCTCAACTTCCTGTTAACCGGATAAGTATAGGCATACAGAGTTTCAACAACGACGAGCTGAAATTCCTGAGCCGCAGGCATTCAGCCGAACAGGCCGCGGAATCGGTGAAAAGATGCCAGCAGCAGGGATTCGCCAATATAAGTATTGATCTGATGTATGGATTGCCGGGACAAACCATGAAGATCTGGGAAAATAATCTGAAACAGGCTATAGGCCTAAATATTGAGCATATATCGGCTTACCACCTTATTTACGAAGAGAGAACCCGTATCTATTCCCTGCTTAAAGCGGGAAAAATAAAACCGGTGGACGAAGATGCAAGTACAGCAATGTTTGCATTGCTTATTGACATGCTTATATCGCAAGGCTTTATTCATTATGAGATATCAGCCTTCGGCAAGGAGGGTTATTTTTCACAGCATAACTCCTCTTACTGGAAGGGTGTGAAGTACCTGGGGCTAGGGCCTTCGGCACACTCATACGATGGCGATAACCGTACACGGAACATAGCCTCTCTTGATCGCTATATCAAAGGTGTATCTGCCGGATCTCCGGAGAGGGATACAGAGCACCTGAGCTTGATTGAAAAGTACAACGAGTTTATTATCACAGGATTAAGGACTATGTGGGGCATAGATCTGGAAGTTCTCAAGTGCAATTTCGGCAATGAGCTCCATCACTACTGTATAGGAAATGCACAAAAGTTTATCGACATGAAACTGCTTACAGCAGAAAATCACACCCTGAAGCTTACTCGCGAAGGCATTTTCATCTCTGACGGCATCATGAGTGACCTGATGAGGGTTTAGCTAAGCTTCACATACTGTGATATTGAAGAGTTGAACAGGAAATAAAATGGAATAAGTGGCCTGATGTGGGTTTAACTCAACCCCTCGACCTCTCCGTTGATTATGTCAATACGTTTTGCCTGCGGGTCTGCAGGAAGGCCGGGCATGCGCATCATCTCTCCTGCAATGGCTACAATAAACTCCGAACCCTGATTTATTACCAGATCATTAATTTTGAACCTAAAATCCTTCGCCACGCCATACCATCGCGGGTCTGCAGAGAAAGAGTATTGAGTCTTGGCCACACATACAGGCATTTTTTCAAGTGGTGTTCCTTGTATAAGTTTCAGTTTTTTAAGAGCCTTCTCACCAAGGACAACATCACGTGCTCCATAAATCAGTGTAGCCACTTTTGTAAGTTTGGTCTCAATATCATCATCTTCATCATAGGTAAACCTTAGTTCTTTCGATGGCCTGTTCTCGATAGCATCGACCACAGTGTTCGCCAGATCAACGGCTCCGGCGCCACCATTGGTAAACGCCTCATTAACTGCAAACGGCACACCTCTCTCTTCACAGAATTTCTGCACAGTATCAATTTCACTGGGAGTGTCGAAAGCATATTTGTTAAATGCCACTACGACCGACTGTCCGAAACTGTCAAGGTTGCAGAGATGTTTTTCCAGATTCTCAAGTCCCTTTTTCAGTCCCGCCATATCGGGTTCTTTAATCATTTTCTCAGGTGTGCCGCCATGCATCTTCAGTCCCTGCGCCGTTACCACAATAACAGTCAGCTTGGGACGCAGCCCACTCTTACGGCATTTAATATTAAAAAATTTCTCTGCTCCCAGGTCTGCTCCAAAACCTGCCTCTGTAATAACGTAGTCGCCATACGACATTGCCATTTTTGTTGCCAGAACCGAATTGCAACCATGAGCTATATTGGCAAATGGCCCTCCGTGAACGAAAGCGGCTGTATTTTCAGTGGTCTGCACCAGGTTGGGGTTTATGGCGTCTTTCATCAGCACGGTGATGGCTCCGGCCACTCCCAGATCTTTCACTGTAAAAGGCTCTCCACTCCTTTTATATCCCAACAGTATATTTTCTATACGCCGTCGCAGGTCGTCCTCATCTTCAGCAAGACAAAGGATAGCCATCAGTTCAGAAGCAGCTGTTATATCAAACCCCGATTCCATTGGTACACCATTACCCGGCCCCAATCCGGTAACAATATATCTAAGGCTGCGGTCGTTCACATCCAGTACACGCTTCCAAAGTGCATCCCTGATCTCATTACCACTGTCGAGTACCCGGTATATATAGTTATCCAACAGTGCCGAGATGGTATTATGTGCTGTGGTAACGGCATGAAAATCTCCTGTGAAGTGAAGGTTGATGTTCTCCATTGGCAGTACCTGTGCAAAACCGCCTCCGGCAGCACCGCCCTTCATTCCAAAAACCGGCCCCAGCGATGGTTCCCGCAATGCAACGATCGCCTTTTTTCCAATCTTGTTCAATCCCAGTGCAAGTCCTATGGATACTGTTGTTTTTCCGACACCCGCTTTTGTGGGGGTGATGGCTGTCACAAGAATAAGGTTGCTTTCATCTATCTTCTGTTGATTGATAAGGCTTACGGGCACTTTTGCCATATGTCTCCCAAAGTTGATTACCTCATCGCGAGGTATCCCGATATTTTCGGCTACATCTTTAATTCTTTTCAGTGGTGTTTCTCTTGCAATTTGAATATCAGTTTTCATAAAAATATTAATTTAGTGTTACTTGTATTATTTATCATGATTGTATGATTGTATGATTGTATGACAGTTCAGCCGGTTGTACCACTGTCAAATATTTTTTATCTTTTTTTCTCTTTGATCCTGACATCGCTATTCCCGTTGCTTTTTGTATCTCTCACAACATCACTTTTAACAAGTCCTTCCAGAATGATCAGCTGGTCCCTCAGCTGAGCAGCCTCAAGAAACTCCAGTTTTTTTGCTGCGGCCATCATTGCTTTACGGGTCTGTTCAATCTTTATCTTCAGTTCATCGGCTGAAGCATATTCACTACCGGGCTCTGCAGCTATGGCATAATAGCCTGGTTCTACGTAAGCTTTCGTCTCAACTGCCGATGTGTATTTTATACTCAATGCCGATGTCTGGGACTTCTTTATCTGTTGAGGTGTAATATTGTGCAATTCGTTGTATTTCATCTGCTTTTCGCGGCGGCGGTTGGTCTCATTGATGGTCATCTGCATGCTGTCAGTAATCTTATCGGCATAGAAGATCACTTTACCGTTAACATTTCGTGCTGCCCTTCCTGAAGTCTGTGTGAGTGAACGGTGAGAACGCAGAAAGCCCTCCTTGTCGGCATCGATAACAGCCACAAGCGATACTTCGGGCAGGTCGAGTCCCTCACGCAACAGGTTAACGCCGATAAGTACATCAAACAATCCGTTTCGAAGGTCATCAATAATTTTCACCCGTTCCAGTGTTTCCACGTCTGAGTGAATATAGTTACAACGGACATTATTACCGGCAAGATAGTTTGTCAACTCTTCAGCCATACGTTTGGTAAGAGTAGTCACAAGCACCCGCTCATCCTTCTCTACCCGTTGCTGTATCTCCTCCATCAGGTCGTCTATCTGATTAAGGCTCGGCCTCACATCGATGGGCGGATCGAGCAGTCCGGTGGGACGTATAAGCTGGTCCACAACGATACCTTCGGATTTTTCGAGTTCGTAATCGGCCGGTGTTGCACTAACGAAGATAATTTCGGGTGTGAGGGCTTCAAACTCTTCGAACTTGAGCGGCCTGTTATCGATTGCTGCGGGCAACCTGAAGCCATATTCCACCAGGTTCATCTTTCGGGAGTGATCTCCCCCATACATTGCGCGGATCTGCGGAATTGTTACATGGCTTTCATCGATAACAGTGAGATAATCATCAGGAAAAAAATCTAGCAGGCAGAAGGGGCGCGTACCCGGCAGCCGTCCGTCGAAATACCGTGAATAGTTCTCAATTCCTGAGCAGTATCCTATCTCTTTTATCATCTCCAAGTCGAAGATAACCCTTTCATAGAGCCTTTTGGCTTCCAGCGGCTTTCCTATCGACCTGAAAAATTCAACTTGCTTGCCAAGATCTATCTGTATCTCATCAACCGCTCTGAAGATACGCTCCTGGGTGGTAACAAAAAGATTTGCCGGAAAAATGCGGTACGAATCCAATCGCTCTTCGGTTACCCCGGTGAGCGGGTCAACCTGCTCGATACTCTCAATCTCGTCGCCCCAGAAGATAATGCGCACTATATAGTCGTGATATGCAAGAAACACATCAACTGTATCACCTTTAACCCGGAAGTTTCCACGATTAAAGTCAGCTGTTTCGTTGCGAGAGTATAGGCTGTTCACAAGCAGTCGCAACAGCTGGTCTCTATCTATAGACTGCCCTACCCTGACATCGATAGTTATTTTATTAAAATCTTCGGGATTACCTATTCCGTACAGGCATGAAACTGAAGACACCACTATTACATCATTTCTTCCCGATAGGAGTGATGATGTGGCAGCCAGCCTGAGCTTCTCTATTTCATCGTTAATTGATAGGTCCTTTTCAATATAAGTATCGGTCGACGGAATATATGCTTCCGGCTGGTAATAATCATAATAGGAAACGAAATACTCCACCGCGTTATTCGGGAAAAAACTCCTAAACTCGCTGTACAACTGGGCTGCCAGGGTTTTGTTGTGACTGAGCACCAGCGTTGGTTTATTTATCTGTGCAATTACGTTGGCTACTGTGAATGTTTTACCCGACCCGGTAACACCCAGCAGTGTCTGATATGGGACCTTCTGTCGCAGCCCCTCCAGCAGCGCTTTTATGGCTTCCGGCTGATCTCCGGTGGGTTTATATTGAGATGTAAGTTGGAATTGCATAGATAGTTTTTAAACAAACATATGATGATTATGTTTAAACTAAGTCCTCCGAAAGGTGTTTCTCTGACTTATGGATCAGGGTGCACCGGGATATGGTTTTGTTTCATGAATGCTGATTATCTGAAAGCCGGGATTCAACTCCATATGTACAATATAGCCCGGTACCAGCTCTATGTTTTCGTTTTTCACATATGACTTCATAAGCGGCACATTTATTTTGTAGTATCCTTCTGTGGTCTTTTCATAATTCACCGCTTCAGTGTTTGGTGTGAATTTCAGCGTTGAGCCCTGTGACTGTGCACCGGCAACAAGCAGTTCCCCGGTTATCTTTTCGCGGGTGGCTGTACCGGAATTAAAAAACCTTTTTACAACCGGTGCCAGGTAAAGAGACATCTTGTTGTGATCTACTGCCGAGAGCGACGAGTAAAATCCGTTTACAATGGCAAATATGCTATCAGAAAGGGCTTCATTTTGCGGGTACTGCGGTGAAAGCATCTTATCTCTTTTTAGCGCTTCAGCTATGTATTCCCCCCTGATTTCCCCGTTTTGCGATAAGGTTATATAGCCGGAGTAAGATTCGGGAGTGTTCGTCCTCAAGGCCCCCATCCAGGATAGCGAGTCGATTCGTATCTCTGCCAGCAGGGTGTAGGGACTTCCCGGGTGCTGATCAAGGAAGTTGTGCAATTCAGAAATATTGCCGGTAAACTTTATTTGTTCCCAGTCGGCTGCCTCCTCAGATTTAAGGCTTAAGAGGTTGTTTTGTGCCTCGTTGAAATGCTTTCCGTGAGGATAAGATTCCATATAGAATAGGTAACCTTCCACTGTATTTTTATTAAGTGCTGCCTCCCAGCTCTTTCCATCGATATAGCTTTTCTTTACAGTTTGATTGTATATGAAAAATGATCCCACGATGAGTGTCGCCGCCAGTAGAATTGTCGCTACGGAACTTTTGCCCTTTTTCTTATCCGTTAATTCTCCCGGCATTTCCTCTTGATAGTTTTCCCGGGGGGCGACTGACATTTTTTGACGAGACCTGTTATCACTATTTTCTTTTATTTTTGCATCAATGGTTTTCTCTAATTCCCCGGTCATTACGGTCTCCTCCGGCTCCACAACCTCTTCCGGCTTCGAAATCTCCTCCGGCTCCACAACCTCTTCCGGCTTCGAAATCTCCTCCGGCTCCACAACCTCCTCTTTAGGGTTTTCACTCTTTAACGTTTCCGGCGACTTCTCCTGCTCCCCGGGCTCCACAGATTCCTCCACCTGTTCCACGCCCTTTAACGGTTCTACAACATTCTCCTCCAACCCCACGGTTTCCTCCGGTTCCGAGACCCTATCTGGCTCCGGGGACTTTAACGGCTCAACTGACTCCACGGCGTTTTCAGTCCTGTTCCCGTTAAAACTGTTTTCGGGATCATGAACAACAGATGTTATGTTTTCGGGAAGCTCCAGCTCGTAATCCATACGGATCTTTTTTGCACAATCATCACAAAAAAGAGCTTCTTCCGGTTTATTATTCCCGCAAAGCGGACATGATTGAGACATAGTTTTATCCGAGTTATAAGAATTCTACATCTTTACAAAGATAAGGAATCATCACTTATTATCATGACAAACGTAAAAATGTTTTTGAATGAAGAAACATAATTAGTACTTTTGAGACATGTATTCGTAATGCTTTAATTCCCTTTAAAGATTATGTCATTCATAAAGAAACGTATTCAGTCATTCAGGCATGCATTCAGAGGCATAGGTACTCTTATCGGCCAGACACCAAACATGCGGATACATCTGATAGCGGCTATAGCAGCGATTACCCTGGGATTTGTTTTTCGCATCTCGAAAGTTGAATGGCTGACAGTTATCACTGTTACAGCACTGGTATTTGTCATGGAAGCGATAAATTCTTCATTAGAGACGCTTTCGGATTACGCAAGTAAAAAAGAGACCCATCCGGCAATCAGAAAAGTGAAAGACATTGCCGCAGCTGGGGTTCTGTTTGCAGCACTGGCAGCACTGATTGCGGGACTCGTGATCTTTCTGCCAAAAATATTTTGACCAATATTTTTTATTATCGCATTTTTTAGTAATTTTGCAGTCCGAAACTGTCTTATGGTGTAATGGTAGCACAACAGATTCTGGTCCTGTTTGTCCAGGTTCGAGTCCTGGTAAGACAACAACGCTGCTACGCAATCAGTTATATTTCAACTGGTTGCGTTTTCTTTTTTTAAGCTCTCTACCTAATTTTTTACCCCGGTTTTCACCTAAAAATACGACGTTGGCTTCTCCATGGCCAATTCCAGAAGAAATAAACCCATATAGTTATTTAGTTTACCAATCAATTCAAGAGTCCTCTCACGAAAGCCTCTTTCATTATGCTCAGGTAAATATACATATTTATATTCAATGCATTATTATATTTTTTAGATGTTTTAACCGTAGTAGCAGACTCTTCTAATGTTCACCAGCGACGGGAATAGGTGATCGTCACCACATATCAAGATGGGGCAGCCATCGGTTAACTTTACTGTTCTGTTATGATATTTTCATTAATCATTCATAATATATAAAAATAGACTATCTTTGAGGCATTAAAGCTGCCAGCTTATCTAATTTTGGTAATTTATCATTCTTATTTATCGAACTAAAGGGTATTTAGCTTTTAACATAACACATGAGAAAGTTCAACCGGTAAAATTATACCGGACTATCAGTCTGAAAAATTCATTATTTATTATATTTAAATAAATTAAATTCAATTTTAAATGAAAAATAAATATCTGCTTCAACTCTTCATCTCAGTTCTGGCTTTTGGCATACTTGCATGTAGCGACGATATTCAGGAAATAACACTCAACGTTGGCGAAAATGAAATATTTTTCGACTCCTCTGACGCACAAAATAAGGAGGTGACAATTGAGACAAACTCCAGCTCAATTACAATAGATATTCAGGAGGATGGACGTAAATGGTGTTCTGCCAGACGTTATGACAATATTATCTACATTAGCGTTACAAAGAATACAATTGTAGGTGATAACAGAAAAACATCAATTACAATAACAGCAAGAGAGGGTGAAACAAGAACAATACTTGTAACACAGGCGGCAAGCGACAAATATATAAGCTCCTTTATTATACCGGCAGATATTAACAATCTGAAGGCAGATATAAATGGAGTTATCAACAACAAAGAAAAAACAATTACAATTTCAACATCAGCCTGGATAGGCAATGTGAAAAATCTTATAGCACAGTTCGAAACCCAAGGCAAACTATATATCGGGGAAACAGAACAGATAAGTGGTGTTACACCTAACTCCTTTTTAGATAAGATAACCTACACAGTTAAAACAGCAAACGGGTTTTCTGCAGATTACGTTCTCATAGCCGAAGGAGCAATGTTTACAGGACTTCCTATTATAAAGGTGGATATTGAAGGCGGTGCCGAAGTGGTTGAGAAAACAGTTAAGCTGCCTGCGGTTTTTCAGCTTATTGACCCCTCAGATAAAGGTTTCGACATTGATTTGACCGCTATGAAAATTCGTGGGCGGGGAAACAGTACATGGGTTATGCCTAAGAAACCTTACCGTGTAGATTTTCCGCAAGAAACTTCACTTTTTGGATTGCCTAAAGCAAAAAAATGGGTGCTGCTGGCCAATTACCAGGATCCAACCCTGATAATGAACGATGTTGCATTCAAGCTCGGGCGCATGTTCGGTTTGGAATTTAACCACTCATCTATTCATGTTGAGCTGTTTATAAACGGCAGGCACCGTGGCAACTATCAATTGACAGAACAGAAGGAAGTGGGTGAAGGACGTGTAGATATTGATACAAATGGTGGATTTCTTGTTGAAATGGACAGCTATTATGATGAGGATTATAAATTTAAAACCTCAATCTTGAAACTTCCGGTAATGGTTACTGATCCATCTTTGAATAATGAGTCTGAAATGGAGTATATTAAAGAGGCTTTCAGGGGACTCGAAGATGCATTGTTTGGAGAAAGTTTCCCCGACATTTCATTTGAAAATCACACCGATGTTAATTCATTAATAAACTTTATGCTTATTAATGAACTGGTCCGCAATCAGGAACTCGATCATCCAAAAAGTACTTATTGCTACAAGGAAAAAAATACTAAAATAAAATGGGGGCCTCTTTGGGATTTCGACTGGGCCTTCGGATATAACGAGAGCAACGACTATTTCATCAAAAACAACCTACTGTTCTATAAAGGGAAAAGCGATTCCAGGCCGGGTGCCAGGTTCTTTTCAAGGTTTATGGAAGTTCCGGAGTTTCGTACAAAGTATAAAGCACGATGGAAAGAGATGAAGCCGGAGCTTGTAAAAATTATTGATCATATTGATATGATGGCAGCCAAATTAGATAAATCGCAAGCTGAGAATTTTAAAAACCCTACTAACACGCCAAACACAAAGAACAAAAGTTATCAGGACCTGATTAAAAATATGAAGGAGTGGATAAATGACCGAATTGTATTTCTTGATTCAGAAATTAATAAAATGTGATAGCAGAGGAGGTTGTTTCCAGGTCAGAACGGATAACCGATGGCGAAGTGGAAAGCAAAGTCTCTCCGGAAATCGGGATTGAATAAGGTCCACCGTGAACCCTTGCTTAATGCAGGATTATGTGCTTTCATGCCACCATCAACACGGATAAGCAGGAAGTTGAGGTCGAACCGGATTCCAAGGCCATATCCAACAGCCAGTTCCTTGTAGAAATCTTTCCACCTGAACAGCCCGCCAGGCTGTTCTACATAATCTTTTACGGTCCAAATATTTCCGGCATCCACAAACCCGGCCAGCTCTATCAGCTTATTCATTTTACGGCGGTACTCCAGGCTGAAGTCGATCTTTATATCACCAACCTTGCGTCCAAAATCGTGACCCAGAGAATCCCGGCTGTAGCTACCCGGGCCAAGGGTACGGGTGTTCCATCCGCGTACACTGTTGGCGCCTCCGCCGAAGTATCGTTTTTCAAAAGGCAGGATGGTGGAATTACCGTAAGGATAAGCCATTCCCAAAGCCAAATGAGCAGCAATGGTTCTGTTATCGTTGAATGCGTATGAAGCAGATATATCAAAATCTCCCTTCACGTACTCGGAATAGGGTAATTTGAAAAAAGACTCAAATCCCTCTTCGTTCTTGCTGCCACCTCCAAAACTGGTCACTAAACGAGGTAACCACCCTGCAAGCTCTACCCCTGAACGAACACGGACAGGAATGACCGGCATTGCTCCTCTTGAGATGCGGTTATAATTAGTGTAGGTTATATTGTAGGCTGTGCGCATTATAAGTTGCTCATCGTAGCTGTATCGCAAAATAGGATTGGCTTCTTCGCTCAGATACAAATCCTTGAACCTATCTGACGACCAAGGCATCCTTACGTAGGTAATGCCGACAGGTTCCAACACACTAAGAAGCTTCCAGTCCATCGAAGACCATTGAAAACGAGATGACAGATTAAAAAACTGCCTCAGGTACTCGGGCCTCTTCTGAAAGTTGGTGCCCACTGAAAACTCCGTAGATGCTGATGGCCTGTCTCTTAACTGATTCATAAGCCAGGGGAGCAGCAGTTGAGGAATTGAAAGAAACACCTCAGCACCATATTCATAGTAGCTCTTGTCGATAAGGTTAAGGCTGTCGGTAGCTCTGATAAATTCGTAGGCAGCATTCAGCCTTACGCGGAATGTCTCACCTCCCTTAAGGAAGTTGCGGTGTTCATACGTAATGTTGCTGGCCACTCCAAGGTCACCCGCAGAATTGGTTCCATCAACACCAAACTGCATGAAGTGCAGATTTCCCGGAAAAAGGATAATCCTTGAATCAATATATGCTGAGTCGTTACGCTCAGCAGTAGACATATTGATGGAGGTCTGGCTCACCGGGCCCATACCGTTTAGAGAGGCGTAGGTTCTCTCAACCAACCTGTCGGAATAGAGCCGGCCGGGACGTAAAAACATGTTGTAATAAATAGCCTGGGGACGAAGAAAGGGATCTTGCCCGGAGATGATCTCTACACCCTTGATTTGCACAGTATCGAGAAGATTGTGCCTGGCTGAATCCTCAAGAAGAGCCGGATCGACACCATTGATAACTGTAATATTCCTCATAGTGTACTGCTGATGCCTGGTTGTGTCAGATGGATTATTCAAGCCCAGTACAACATCCACCTGATTGCTACCTACGGTGGTGTCGGCAATAAAATAGAAATTATCCTTCAAAAAATTGTAATATCCCCTGTTTCTGAGGACAGTTGTCATTCTCTCCCTTCCAGCTTCCAATACGGAAAGGTCGAAAATGTCCCCCTCTTTCATAAGGTCCAGCCTCCGGTTCTCAGACAGCAGATTATGTATAGTCGTATCAACTGAACTGACAGTATCTCTAAAAATGCGGATTCGGTGAGGCTCATTAAGCGTTACGTCATACCTCACCTCGGCTTTTTTGCCTCTCTTTACGACATTTGTATCCACTTCAGCGTTCAGATAGCCCTTGTTGCTGAGATGAAGGCGTATCTGTTCCGAAGAGACAACTGTTAGTTGTTCGTTGTATAATACCGGAGGTTCGCCATACTTGAGCAGCTGCCTTCCAAACCATGTGGAATCATTCTCGGGAATATTGTACATATGCAGTTTTATTTTTCCGAGAATAGGCATCGATGAGTTGGGTTTCTGCCTGAGATAGGGTTTCAGTTCGGAGGTTCCGATACCTCTCACTTCTGATTTCACACTTACCTTGTTGAGAAGATAACTCCCCTCTGGTACTTTTTTGGTCACACTGCATGAAGCAAGTGCCACCAAAGCAAGCAGGCATATAAATTTTCTTTTCAGATTACTCATCATCCTCTTTTTTTCTGACAACCCTTAAATCAAAAAGGTCTCTGAACGATTTCGCCTCCCTGGTTACCACAACTCCTATTCCCTGTGTAGTGGGCGTTCGGCGATAGAACCTCTCGTTTGCCCTGTTGAACGCTTTTATCATAAACCAGTTATTAATATCGTACTTAAGCTCAAACTCTCCCATAAAGGCTTGCTGACTTGCCAGCATGCTTTTATCTCCATAGCTGAGGTTGGTGGAGATATGTAAACGGTCGTTAAGCAAACTTGTAGATACGTCAACACCCATTCTCACATTATCGAAGGTTCCATCTATCGATTCCAAGTTTGTACTGATAGACCAGTTATCACTTAATGCGCCGGCAAACAGCGCGTCAAGCCCTTTGGAGAGTGTGCTTGCAGCGAATTTGGTGAACATTGACGACCCGAAATTCATATCTGATGATCCTTCAGACGGGATAAAACTTCCGGTGGTAGCAAGATAAGCAAACTGCAGAATCTTTGTCTCCTCGTTGTTTATAAAGCTGTTTACTCGGAGCTGAATATCGTTGGAGCTTTCGGGCAGCTCTATATCGTATTGCAGATCCATGGCTTCAAGATCTCCCCTGATAAGCAGCAGCGCGTTCACCGGCACTCGCGTGTTTGCCAGCTCTGATGCAAAAGTGTTGCTGAGTGCCGCAAGGTCAGCTCTTACAGGAAGGTAAGCGGTTATATTGAATTGAGTATTCAGCGGATCGCCCTCCATGGTTAGCATACTGCCTTCGCGTATGTTAAAGTCGATGGTTCGTAGATTCTGTAGATTGTAATGGAATTTTCCGCCGTGTATTACATAGTCACCGTAGAGACGTACCTGAGGAGTGGATCTTGAGTTAAAGTTGATGTTCAACTCACCCTCTCCGCTTGCTTCAAGCGCGTTTCCGGTGGTAGGATCCAGAACGACACCCATCTCTAACAGCTGGTTCAGATTCAGTGTCGCCCTCATTAAAATGGGAATTCCCGCCGAGGTGGTCGTATTGACAATATCTAAGGGAGTGTTGTCTTTACGTAAAAACGACAATGAATCAATCTTTTCGTTGCTGTTGACATAAACAATGCCGCTATACTCCGTAGCACTGGCCGTTTGCGGAAGTACCACCATGACATCGGACTTACTGGAGCTCGTTAAGTTCCCATCTCCATATATTCCTGATGGAGACCCGGCCACATTCAGTTCTCCCGAAAGTTTAAGAGTACCATAAACCATCTGATCAGTACGGCCTGGGTTATTAAGCAGAGTAAAGTCGTTGAACCGTATACCGGCATTATATACCACTCGCCCGAAATTAGTATGCGACAGGTTCACGTTCAATATTGCGGTATGTTTGTTCTGGTCGCGAATGACCAGATTCCTGAGCCCAACGTTGTCTCTGCTTATCTCTATTGTGTCCGATACATGATATGTTACGTTTGTATAAGCCACCTTCATAACTCCCTGGTCTATACCCACCCATCCTTCAGTAACCGGTTCCGACAATTTTCCGGTGATATGAATATCGGAATTGAGATGCCCTGAGAGTTCACTGAAGATATTGGCTGTCAACGGTTGAATGGATTTCAGGTTGAACTCATCAATCTTAAAACTCACATCCATGGGTAACGGACTCTGATCACCTGTGGGTATATAGCCGGTAATATGAAGCTTCTTTTCATTTTTATTCTCAAGAAAAGCGTTCAGGTCGAGTCCGTTGTAAAGATTATCCCAGTTCCCTTCTATCCGCATGGTCCCAATGGTATCCTTATGAACTGTGATGTTTTCGATGCGAAGGCCTTCGGTACGTATTATAGGGGTTTCAAGAGCCTGACGAACAAAAATCTGACCATTTATAGAGCCTGAGAACCGGGATATGTTAAACCCGGCCAAAATATTCGCCAGCTCAGTATTGTTGAAATATATCCTTATATTATCGGCTTCACTTCTTGAAGCTACTCCGTCAATACCAAGCATAAGCATATTCTGTTCACGGATACCGAAGTTATTTATAGCGATGCGATCTTTGTGGTAAGAGATTGTGGCATCGTTCAAATCGATCTTCTTATCGTTAAACATTACTGTAACAGGGTGAAGGCGGATATTAGAAGCAAGTTCATCGTTACGGTCGCGGAGGAACGCCATTGTCACCAGTAATTCGCCGTTAGAGCGAGTGTTAGCCTGCTTCAGATCGTACGTGAGCAGGTTTACCACCGAATCGAGAGAGGCGGTGCTGTTTAGCCTGGCGTTGACATACCCGCTGTTCTGGACGAGGTAGGAGTTGACGTTCAGCCCCATTCCCGACGAACGCCTGTTGTTGATATCAATTTTAGTCTCGCGCACATCTTTATTACCGAACATCAGCCGCGGGATATAGGCTTTTATTTTTACTGATTCATCTTCCCGCATATTAACCTTGCCACTAATAGTAGCCGGGTCCACGTTGTAAAAAGGTAGCGAGAATGCATAGGAGATATCCTCCGTATTATTCAGCGAGATATTAAATTGAAAGTTGTTTCTGACAGCTTCTGTGCCAGGCACATTATCTTGTTTATTCTCTTTCTCAGTAATTACCGAGGGCAGATGATGACGCAACACCTGCATCAGCTCCTTGCCAATAGTGGAAAAATAGTAATCGCCAGTCACCTCGGCTTCAACAAAAGAGGAGAGGATCTTCAGTCTTTTCCCCTCACCCTCATCAGGAAGCGACTGCAGATAGACAGCACCGGGATTGTAAATAAAACTACTGTCAGCAAGGGAGATGTTGTCAATTACCGCGGTTCCTGTCATATCATCAATAGAGCTGCCAGAAAGGTCGCTGTCTATAGTAAGGCTAATGAATGGATCTTTCCAACCCTTCACATCAATAAATGGCCTCAGGTCGAGACGGCCTATGTTGCCATTCACGACAAAGCCTAAACCATCACCGAAAGTAATATCGCCGGAGAGGTCGATCTTATTGCGCTCTGTATCTGTAAAAATGCTTCCTTTGACATTATTTCCACTGTAAGTGCCGTTAAAATGAAGATTGTTGTAAAGGTAGTCTCTGAACACTACCGATTCAACATCTCCTTCAGCAACAACAGTGACCCCTGAATTATGAATGACAGAGACCTTTGCTTCTGCACGCATGGTTGTGTTACCCACGCCGGGCCCTTCTCCAATGATGTTCGCTACCTGTATATTGCCGGCGGTGACAGGCCCTTCAAATATGAGTCTACTGAAGCTGTCGGTCATGCGGCCTGTTCCCCTCATAGTAACGTCGCCTTGTTGAGTTAAAGCAGAACCGTCATACCTGAAATAGCCCAGTTTACCCTTTGCTTTCATCTGCAGCTTAATATCGCCCAACGCCAGCAGTTGTACAGGGGACTTATACTGAATTGCCCCGATACGGATAAACGCTTCCAGATCATCCTGGGTGATTTCCAGTGAACGTATATCTAAGTCGATGTCGCTATTGTTGAAATTGCTGAAATCGGCAACAGATCCTGACAGTTTAATCTGTGTTCCAGAGCCATAATGAAAGCTGAAACTGTTAATTTTTGCCATTGGCAGCTGCCCCGTAGCATCTACTTCGAAAGAAAAAGGCTTATCCAAATGTGCAAAGCGCTGTGAGAAGATAGCCACATCCTTAAAATCTGTCTGTTCGCTCTTCGCTTTGACTGAAAACTCTTTTGTTTTTCTGTTGAAACGTGCGCCTGTGACCTCTATACGTGTATTATTGAGTGCCAGTATAACCTTACCTGATGTTATAGTTTCTCCCTTTGCCAGGGCATCGGCCTTAAGATCGCTTATGGTAATCCCTGCATTATTTTCGGTAAAACTGAGTAGCCTCACAGCGGCCTGCATATCTTCAATGCTGAGGAAATCTGCTTTCCCACTGAAATTCAAATCGCGCACATCTATGTGGTTTGCATTGAACTGCCCGGGTGTTTGAGGGACCGAAAGGATGTTGTAACTGAGCCGTCCATCCTTCAACTCTACATCTTCAGCCATTATATGCCAGGATTTTTTTTCTTTTTTAACTGTTGTTGTATCCTTTTCTTTGGCAAAAGTGTCGATTATAAACTGGAAGTTGAAAGGATCGTCGGGTGTTTCACGGTAAATATCTGCCACAAAATTTTCCAATCCCACTTTACGGACAGAGAGCTTGTTCCTCAGGAGGTCCATTGCATGGATACGGACTGTTAGCTTTCCTGCATAGAGCAGCGTATCCTGCTGTTGATCTTCCACATAAAGCCCTTTCAGCTCAACGGTATTGAAGAGCCGGATACGAATACCTTCCAATCGGGCTTCGGTGCCGATGACAGGCTCTAATTTCTCCAACGCAAAATCGGCAGCATGTTTTTGTACAGCAGGAATGCTGAAAGAGATGAAAAGTATTATATTTACAAATATAATACTGATAACGACAATAGCGAGTATGCGGGCAAATTTTGCAACCAAATCAATATAAACGAATAGGTAATTTACAACGACTCTTTGTTGATGCAATATTACAAAAAAAGGAGGTAAGAGTGGAAGTAAGTGGAATTTTTAACCAAAAAATAAGGTTATTTGGACTTTTTCCACAAAAGTGAACTGTCTCCATAGCTAAGGAACCTGAAATAGTTGTTTAATGCATAGTCGTATATTTTGCGCCAATCGTCACCAACAAAAGCAGCGATTAGCAAAAGTAATGTGCTTTGAGGCTGGTGAAAATTGGTGATAAGAGCATCGGGGTAATGAAATTCATAACCGGGAACAATAATTATACGCGTGGCAGCAAGCAGACTGTCACTATGTGTACGCTCCAGATAATGGCGAATACTCCTAAGAGCATCTCCGGGGGTTATGCTTGCATTATCTATATCATTTTCATAAGGCTCCCACTGATTAACACTGAGCTCATGCATAGGCAATTCAGGATTATCATGTAGTTTCCTGCCTATATAGTAGAGGCTCTCCAGAGTACGCATGGAGGTAGTTCCCACCACAATGAGGCTTCCTTTGTTGTTAAGAATCTTATCAATGGTTGAAACGGGCACCGAAATAAATTCAGAATGCATCTCATGGGCGGCGACAGTACCCGATTTAACCGGTTTAAAGGTGCCTGCACCCACATGAAGGGTTACCTCTGCGGTTTGAATGCCCCTTTCCCTTATGCGTTCAAGTACTTCCGGAGTGAAGTGCAGACCGGCCGTTGGTGCCGCTACTGAGCCCTCTATCCGGGAATAGACTGTCTGGTAGGTCACATCATCCTTCGCTTCAGACGGACGATTAAGATAGGGAGGTATAGGCAGCTTCCCCGCCGCTTCAAGTATCTCCGAGAATGTATATTCACCGTTATTCCATGAAAAATCGACGATCGTTTCCTGTGCAGGGTTGCCGGTTTTTTGAGCTGTAAGCCTCACTACATCACCTTTCAGAGGGATATCCATTGTCAGTGGCCCGCTCTTCCATCGTCTGGCATTTCCGATCATACATTTCCAGGAACAGTGCTGCCGCTGCTGAAAACTCAGTGCATAGTCGGCCGGGTACAGAGGTGAAAGACAGAAAACCTCAATATGTGCACCTGTCTCCTTGCGGAAAAGAAGGCGGGCGTGGATTACCCGGGTGTTGTTGAACAGAAGCAGACTGTTGTCAGGCAGCTGACCTGGTAAATCGGCAAATGGCAACGATGTTATCCTCGAACCTCGGTAAAGCAAAAGCTTTGATGCATCTCTATGCTCAAGAGGGTATTTGGCAATTTTTTCATCAGGAAGAGTATAGTTGAAACGGGATATCTGCAGTTGTTGGATTTTATCCTTTTTCATTTTTTTACAATCGTAAAAACTATTTTTCGTAATTATTAATGCATTTATTCCACAAAATTAGTCAACTTTGCAACAGGTAACAAAATTATCACACCCTAAACAGGCTTTTCCATGGAAAATTTGCCTGAGGTACGGATTAATTACACCATAGAAAATGAACAAATTATCAGTAGGCGACAAGGTACGTTTCCTCAACACAGTAGGCGGAGGAACAGTAAAAGGTTTTTTAAACAAGCAACTTGCGGTTGTGGAAGATGAGCATGGATTTGATGTGCCTGTACTTATATCGGAATGTGTGCTTGTGGAGTCAGCAGGAAACGAAAAGTTAGGGCAAGCCCCTGAGGATCAAACGGTATTGCAGGACAAAAAACCTTCTCAGGATAATATGGCTGTATCATTCAAACCGGTTGCTAAAACAGAGAATGCAGAGATCCCTGAAGAGACTCCTGAGGGAGAAAACATTACTGTATGCCTGGCCTTTCTGCCTACAGATATGAAAAATATTAACACTACACCTTACGAGTGTTATTTCGTGAACGACAGCAACTACTATCTCTTTTTCAACTATATGAGCAGAGAGAACAACTCCTGGAAAAGCCGTTACAGCGGCTCGGTGGAGCCGAATACCAAAATTTTCATAGAAGAGTTCGACAAATTTGAACTGAACAACTTAGAAAAGGTATGCGTGCAGTTTATTGCGTTCAAACACAACAAACAGTTCAGGTTCAAGAATCCATGTTCGGTGGAACTTCGAATTGACACTGTGAAGTTTTACAAGCTGCACTGTTTCCGCGAAAACGACTATTTCGAAGATGATGCGCTTATATATTATGTTATGCAGGACGACCTGCCTGTGAAGGAGATTCTTGTCTCTGCCGGCGACCTTGAGAGGATTGTAAAAGAGAAGGAACAGATAGAAAAACGCCCCAAAAGACAGCGCATCGAAAAAAGAAAAAAAAGTCCCGTAATTGAAATTGACCTGCATATTGATGAGCTACTTGATACCACAACGGGAATGAACAGTGCCGATATATTGGAGTATCAGTTAAAGAAGTTTAACGAAGTGATGAGTGAACACATAAACGATAAAAACCGAAAAATTGTATTTATCCACGGGAAAGGCGACGGCGTTCTTAGAAATGCCATCATAAAGGAGCTGAAGAAGAATTATCCAAAATGTTATCATCAGGATGCTTCATTTCAGGAATACGGATATGGAGCAACAATGATAACCATTAAGTAATAAAACAGAGAACAAAATGAAAAGAGTTATCTTAATCTTTATGGCGTCGGTACTACTTACCGGCTGCGATCTCATTAGTAGAATCGGGGGTGCCTACCAGCTCTCTCAGAGCGAATACCGATACCATTCGCTCGATAATATACTTGTGGCAGGGATAAACTTGGGTAATGCCTCAAGCATATCGGTCTCAAACCTGGCATCCATAGCCACTGTCCTTGCGGGAGGCTCAAGCAGGCAGAACATACCTTTCAGCATGACGCTCAATATGGATGTAACAAACCCTAATACAGCAGCTGCTTTCCTTGATGCGCTGGATTACACAATTCTTATCAATGAGATGGAGTTTGCTACGGGAAAAATGGATATTCCTATCCGCATTGAACCGGGAGAGACAAAGGTGGTACCTATACCTGTTAGTATCGACCTGAAAAACCTGATGAACCGCTATTCGCAGGACAGGGTTACGAAGGAGATGAGTGACTTCCTGGGAATAACCCCCAACTCAACCTCAGTGACGGTGAAGCTGTGGCCTAAGCTTACAGTAGGCCGAAAACTTGTAAAAGTACCGGCCGCCATACCCATAATATTTAATTTTGGCGGGAAGGATTAGTCTATTTACGGCAGACACGTTGTCTGACGACATGGAATTGGATTGAACTTCGTAAGATGACCTCGGGATTGATTTTTTCAGGCATATGGTGTCTGACGACATGGCAATTGTAAAAGTGTTTGAAAACAGCTGTTTTGCTATTTCCCGGAATTGTTTTTATAGCTATCTTTGCGTAAATGATTTTCTAACTCTAATTCCACCTTATGCAATCAATTAAAGAGCTCTACAGGATAGGTAACGGACCATCGAGTAGCCACACCATGGGACCTAAAAAAGCAGCCTCTCTGTTTGCTGAAGCAAACCCCGATGCCGGGCGTTTTGAGGTGACACTTTATGGAAGCCTTGCAGCAACCGGAAAAGGTCACCTAACCGACATAGCTATATTAAGTGTACTTGAACCTGTTGCACCGGCCACCATTGAGTGGTTGCCAAAGACGTTCTTGCCTTTTCATCCTAACGGACTTAAAATAGAGGCATATGACAGCAACGGAGAGCTGATGGACGTGCAGACGGTATACAGCATAGGAGGCGGCACCCTTTCCGATGGAAAAAATACGATCGGACTCTCTGAAAACGAGGGAAAAGATATATATCCGATGACCACAATGACAGAGATAATGGAGTGGTGCGAAAGGACAGGCAAAAGCTATTGGGAGTACGTGGAGGAGTGCGAGGGAAAAGATATATGGGATTATCTGGGAAAAGTATGGGATGTAATGAAAGCATCCGTAAAGCGGGGACTCGATAATGAAGGGATACTGCCGGGACCGCTTAGCCTCCACCGGAAAGCAGCAAGCTACTTTATAAAAGCCAAAGGCTATAAGGCATCATTACAATCTCGCGGATTAGTGTTTGCCTACGCACTGGCGGTATCGGAAGAGAATGCCGCAGGCGGTGAAATTGTAACGGCGCCCACATGCGGCTCCAGCGGCGTGGTTCCTTCGGTGCTCTATCACCTTGAGCAGATTCGTGAATTCAGCAAAAACAGAATGCTGCGTGCATTGGCAACTGCTGGGTTATTTGGAAATATTGTAAAGAAAAACGCATCTATCTCGGGTGCCGAGGTGGGGTGTCAGGGAGAAGTGGGTGTTGCCTGCGCTATGGCTGCCGCAGCTGCCAGCCAGCTTTTCGGAGGTAGCCCCGCTCAGATAGAATATGCTGCCGAGATGGGACTGGAGCACCACCTGGGGATGACCTGCGACCCGGTTTGCGGACTGGTACAAATACCATGCATAGAACGAAATGCCTATGCTGCAGCGCGTGCGCTGGATGCCAACCTATACTCTTCGTTCACAGACGGAATTCACCGGGTATCGTTCGACAGGGTGGTAAATGTGATGAAAGAGACCGGGCACGATCTACCATCTTTATACAAAGAAACGGCAGAAGGAGGCCTTGCCAAAGGCCATACATTCACCTGAAAGTTTAATAAAACAAGCAAGCTCATTGCTCATAAGCTTATGCCAAAGGGCATACATTCACCTGAAGGCCGGAAATACGGGATATGACTGCAGTCACCGGTAACAACAGATTTTTTTCCTCTGTTCATACTTTTCCCGGAATTTTACCGTTATATTAACGGTATTACGTAATTAAGCTGCATTGTAAAAAAAATGATAGACTATATTAAAGGCGATGTCGCCGAACTAACACCGGCCTCCGTAACATTGGAATGCGGAGGTATCGGTTACCAGATGAATATTTCACTGAACACCTACGGTGCCATTCATGAAAAGCCGGCAGCCAAACTCTATGTGTATGAATCTATTCGAGAAGACGCACATGTTTTGTTCGGCTTCATGGATAAACATGAACGGGAACTGTTCTTGCACCTTATAAGCGTTTCTGGCGTAGGGCCAAGTACGGCCAGGGTAATACTCTCATCGTTCAGCTCAAAAGAGCTGGAGGTTATTATCGCTAATGAAAATACAGCAATGTTGCAGACAGTCAAGGGTATAGGAGCAAAAACCGCACAGCGGATAATCGTGGATTTAAAAGACAAGATCAAGATAACCGATGAGAGCGGTATAGTTAAACCGTTTTCAAAAAGCGATCTGTCGGAGACAGGCCATGCTGCAGTCTCAGCCTTGGTGATGCTGGGGTTTGTTCAGACAGCCTCAAACAAGGTGGTATCAAAAATTATAAAAGAAGCACCCTCACTACCGGTAGAAGGTGTTATCAAAGAGGCATTGAAGAGATTATAACAACAGCTGGTTACGTAATACACATTTTTGAATTCAAGAATCGTATATTGCTGTTGTCTCTCTGAAAAAAACTGTTTACATATTACTCCTCTATATTCTGTTCCCCCTGAATGGAATGCCAGTTTATTTTGCTTATGCTAACAGCACAGTTTTACCGCCCGACAGCGTTGAGACTGGGCTCATGCCAAAAGATACTGCTGCCGTAACACTGCCTTTTAATCGGCAGGGGCTGCCTGTTAGACTGCAAAATCCTTCTAATGTTGTAACGGAAGTACGCTACGATTATCGCTCCAACCTCTATATCTTTGAATATAAGGTGGGTGATGCAGTGATAAACACTCCCGTCACCATGACTCCGAAAGAGTATATGGAATACCGGTCGCGACAGATGCAATCGGACTATTTCAGAGAAAAGAACTCCCTTAACCGTGACGGTTTAAGGCCATCCTCACGATACTCGTCACTCTCAGGTATTCGCAAAAGGACAAATCAGCCAGGGACAATTTTCGGCCCTGGGGGCATAAGGTTCACTGCACAGGGATCTGTAGAGATATCAGCTGGGATTAAACGGGATTTTACCGGTAATCCGGGCATTCCGCAACGGTCACGAGTAAGAAATATATTCGATTCAGACCAGCAGATAAAGCTAAATATGAATGCCAAAGTGGGGGAAAAGATAAATTTCGATATCAATTACAATACCGATGCTACCTTTGATGCAGATGCAAAACAGATAAGGCTTGCTTATAAGGGTGATGAAGACGAGATAATTAAAAATATTGAAGCGGGAAACGTTAACATGTCCACAACCAACTCGCTTATTGACGGCGGAGCAGCGCTGTTGGGCATAAAATCGGAACTGCAGTTTGGTAAACTGCGGGTAAATACGGTCATCTCTCAACAACAGTCGGAATCACAAACCGTTAATACCGGCGGTGGGGTACAAACTACACAATTTGAGCTTAACGCCGACAAGTATGATGAGAACCGCCATTTTTTCCTGGGACATTACTTCCGCGATACCTATGATAATGCATTGGCAAAGCTCCCTTATGTGCAGTCATCGGTATCCATAACAAGGATGGAGGTGTGGGTGACCAACAAACGAGGGGAGTATGACAGGGTTAGAAATATTATTGCATTTGCCGACCTGGGGGAACACAACAACATACATAACCCGATGTGGACAGCGCAAGGCTCGTCAGACGTTCCTGACAATATGTCCAACACCATGTATGGCGAGCTTGTCTCTAACTACCCCGGTGCACGCAATCTGAGTGAAACGGAAAACACCCTCCCCGGCAGCATCGTCCCGGGCACGGACTATGAAAAGCTGGAGAATGCGCGACTCCTGAGTCCCTCTGAGTACAAATACCGCCCTCAGCTTGGATATATCTCCCTTAACATGCCGTTACAGCCTGATGAAGTGCTGGCAATTGCTTACGAATACACATATAATGGCAGGGTGTACCAGGTGGGAGAGTTCTCCGGTGAAGTGGGAAGCGTTTCTGCAGGTAACGGCGACAGGCAAAAGGGTGCCCTGTTTGTTAAACTGCTGAAACCTGTTTCGTTCTCTCCACGGTCCCCGGCATGGGGGCTGATGATGAAAAACATCTACTCCATAGGATATGGAGCATACAATGTGCAAAAGGATCGCTTCAGGATGAATGTCACATACCAGAGCGATTCCTCAGGTATCTATATGAACTATCTACCAGGGAGTGGTGTAGACGACAAGCTGCTCCTCACCATAATGAACCTCGACAGGCTTGACTCACGCAATAATCCCAATCCCGACGGGATCTTCGATTTTCTTGAAGGCTATACAATAGACAGCGAAAACGGCTGGATTATATTTCCTGTTACTGAGCCGTTCGGGTCGCATCTGAAGAAAAAAATCGATAACGATGCCATTGCCCGCAAATATGTATATCAGGAGTTGTATGATTCAACGCTCACCGCAGCACGACAGGTCCCCGAAAGAAATAAGTTCCGTTTGAGTGGCGAGTACAGAGGCTCTTCCGCCCATGAGATAAACCTAAACGCAGTGAATGTGGAAAGGGGTTCGGTAAGGGTCACTGCCGGCGGTATCCCCCTTACCGAAGGTGTTGATTACACGGTTGATTATCTCTCAGGTATTGTAAGCATCATTAACCGTTCAGTTCTTGAATCGGGAACACCTGTGAGTGTAACTCTCGAAAACCGCCTTATGTCGCATCTGCAACGCAAGACACTGATGGGTATCAACCTGTTATACGATTTTTCAAAGGACTTTTCAGCAGGAGTCACGCTGATGCACTACTACGAGAAACCACTAATAATGAAAAGTGCTTACGGAGACGAATCTGCAAAAAATACGTTGTGGGGGGCAAACCTTTCCTACAGAAGAAAGTCGTATGCGCTAACCAACCTGATTGATATGCTGCCTTTTGTGGATGCTACAGCACCTTCTCAACTTTCGGCAAACCTGGAGTTTGCTCACTTGATTGCCGGACACTATAAAAACAGATACACGGGCGAATACTCCTATATTGATGATTTTGAAAGTTCATCGACGAGCATCGATCTTCGTACACCCTACTCCTGGTCACTCGCCTCCACTCCGCTTAACAACACGTCCTCAGGACTGTTTCCGGAGGCGGCACTCTCTAACAATACCGATTATGGAAAAAACCGCGCGCTGATGGCATGGTTCTATATCGATGGCATCTTCACCGGAAGGAATTCGAGCCTGACGCCTGCTCATATCAAAAACGATCACACCCAACTCTCCGACCACCGGGTAAGGGAGATATTTGAGAGGGAGATTTACCCCAACAGGGATGCCTATTACGGACAGCCAGCCACCATTCCTGCACTTAATATCTCCTACTATCCTAACGAACGGGGACCTTATAACCTTGATAGTAATGTGGACGGTAAAGGAAATCTACTCAATCCGGAACAACGTTGGGGTGGTATCACACGACGAATGGATACCCGCGATTTTGAGGCAGCAAACATTGAATATATTGAGTTCTGGCTGATGGATCCTTTTGTGAATGACACGCTCGGCACTTCAACAGGTGGCGACCTCTACTTCAACCTTGGTGATATATCGGAAGATGTGTTGAAAGACGGAAAAAAGTTTTTTGAGAATGGGTTGCCTGTTGATGGCGATACTACGGCAGTGGGATACACAGTATGGGGTAAATACCCGAAGCGGCAGTCCACAGTTTATGCCTTCGACAACTCTCAGGGGATGGAAGCACGACGGTTGCAGGATGTAGGGCTGAACGGACTGAGCAGTGAAGAGGAGAAAGTGTATCCATCATATGCCAACTACCTGAACGAACTTCGTCCCCGGTTATCGGGTGAAACTATTTCAGCAATGGAAGCCGACAGCCACTCACCGTTAAACGACCCTGCAGGGGACAAATTCCGCCATTATAGAGGGGCGGAACAGGATCGCATGCAGATGAGCATACTCGAGAGATATAAATATTTCAACGGCACTGAAGGCAATTCACTTGCATCTGATGAAGATGCACGCTATTCTTCAATATCGCGATCCACTCCTGATGTGGAGGACATAGATAACGACAATACACTCAATGAGAATGAATCATATTATCAGTACAGGGTATCGCTTAGGCACGAAAATATGGAGACGGGAAGCAACTTTATTGTCGACAGGCGTGAAGTGAGCGTGAGATTGCGGAACGGACAGGACGGGAAGGTCAATTGGTACCAGTTTAAAATACCTGTCAGGGATTATCAGCAAAAGATTGGCAATATAAATGGGTTCAACAATATCCGGTTTATGAGAATTTTTCTTACCGGCTTTGAAGAACCTATCTTTCTAAGATTCGCCACACTTGAACTGGTACGTAGTGAGTGGAGAAGTTACACGAAAGATCCTGTAACAGGAGGAGAAGTCACAGGCACAGGTAGCCTTGACATTTCAACAGTGAACATTGAAGAGAACGGCAATCGCACACCGGTAAATTATGTTTTGCCTCCGGGGGTTACACGTATTCTTGATCCGGGACAACCTCAGCTCAGACAGGAGAATGAGCAGTCGCTTTCTATAAAGGTACAAGATCTTGAGCCGGGGGCCTCCAGGTCGATCTACAAAAACAGTATGTATGATATGCGCCGCTATAAAAGGCTGCAGATGTTTGTACATGCGGAGCAGCTGCCGGAAGTCCCCGGCACATTACAGGATGGGGATCTTTCAATATTCTTGCGTCTGGGGTCGGACTACAGGGATAACTTCTACGAGTATGAGATACCTCTGCTAATTACTCCTGAAGGGCAGTACAGCACCAATAGCCCGACCGGGCAGAAGACGGTATGGCCACTGGAAAACATGTTCGATTTTCCTCTTGAGCTGTTCACCGGCCTGAAGCTGGAACGTAATGCAGAAAAACACCGTAGTGGTGGTGCTGACTATTATATCCCCTACTCGCTTTACGACCCGGATAAACCGGGAAACAGGATAACCATTATTGGTAATCCTTCGCTGGCAGAAGTGAAGGTGATGATGATTGGCATCAGGAACCATTCTGACAGGAATCAGTCGGGGGAAGTATGGATAAACGAGCTACGCTTAAGCGAGTTCGATGAAAAAGGAGGTTGGGCGTTTCAGGGAAATATGCAGCTGGCACTGTCAGATATCGGTACTGTCGCCTTCTCTGGAAGAAAAGAGACAGCCGGCTTTGGTGCTCTCAGCAGGAGCCTTTTGCAACGACGCAACGATGACTATTTATCAATGCATATGTCTTTTAATTTGGAGTTAGGACGTTTTCTTCCAAGGCAGGCAAAGGTGACGGCACCGTTTCAATACTCCTATTCAGACCGGACATGGACCCCGCTCTACGACCCCTTTAACAGAGATATCCTGCTCTCCGAATCATTGAAACAGTCCAAAAACAGGCATCATCGCGATTCTATTCAAAACATCTCAACTACAAGTTCTATAAACAAAAGCATTAGCCTGAGCAATGTAAAAGTAAATATCAGTAGTAAAAACCCGATGCCATACGATCCGGCCAACTTAAGCTTCACCTTTGCCAGGAACATTAATGAACTTCACAGCCCTGATACCGAGTACGCAACGGTACTCGATTACCGGATACAGGCGGACTACGAGTACTCCCCTTTAATGAAATCCCTGGAGCCTTTTAAAAATATAAAAGACAACTCCGGATGGCTGAAACCGGTTAAAGCGCTATATTTTAATTTACTCCCAAACAACATCAGAGCAGGTTCACTGTTAGTGCGTAATTATCAGGAGAAACAGCTCCGGAGCCTCAATGCCCAAGGAGATGGAACAACACAGTCGCAACGGCAATACCTTTCGTTTAGCCGCAATTTCTTTTGGGACCGGGATTTTTCCATCACGTGGGATCTGACGAGAAACCTGAAAGCATCGTTTCATTCGGGTACGATAGCCGAAATTGAAGAGCCTTATCTGCAAGTGAATAAAAAGATTAACCGGAGCGATTATGAAATATGGAAGGATTCTGTGATCCACAGTATACGTGAGCTAGGGAAACCACTCAACTACGAGCAGGCGGCCAACGTTACATATATCCTCCCGTTCGCTCATATAGCACCGCTTGACTGGATCAGTTCGAGTGCAGCATATAACTCCCGCTACCGGTGGGAACGCGGAGCTGTTGTCGATGATGAAAATACAGGCAACTTTCTACAGAACGATTTTGCACTTTCAGTAAACAGCAGGTTCAACCTGGTGTTGCTATACAATAAGATTCCTTTCCTGCAGAAGGCGAACAGTATTTTTAACGGAGGGGCGGGACCTATGCAGGCGGACATCTCGCCGGCGGAAGGAAGTACTCCCGGTTACGACATTGCAAGTTATGCCATGAGAGCAGTGATGATGGTTCGCAGTATCAACCTGAATTTTGGATACATGACACGTACCAGCCTGCCTGGATATGATAAGATGATTGGCGACATTTTCGGCCAACATAACGGTGCTGACGGGCTGCTTCCCGGATTGGGGTTTGCCTTCGGATTTGATGGCGGAAAGAGATTCATAGAGAGAATGAAAGAAGACAACCTATTGGTAATAAACAAAAACAATATTACACCCGCCATAAGTAACCGGACAAAAAATATGAGACTGGAAGTTTCCCTGGAACCTTTCCCGGGATTAAAAATCGACCTTAACGCTCTCTACGAGGATAATCGGCGTACAGAATTTCAATTTATGTTTGAGGAGATGCCTGTGGTTCACGGTGGCAGTTTTGCAATGACTACCATCTCCCTCTCATCAGCATTTGAAAACCAGAGAGCAGGTAAAAACTACTTCTCAAGTACATTCGAGAGGTTTCGGAAAAACAGGGAGGCTATCGCATCAAGAGTAAGGGGCCAATATGAACTTTCACACTACCCTTCCAGTGGATTTCTGGCTGGAAGCAGCTACGCAGGACAACCGTTTGACCCGGCAACAGGTGATGTTAACATTAACTCAGCCGAGGTGTTAATCCCTTCATTACTGGCAGCATATACAGGCAAGGATCCTAACAGCGTGGAGCTTACCGCCTTTCCCGGCATGAGGTCGCTGTTACCAAATTGGAACATATCGTTCGACATGATGTCAATATTGCCTGAACTGGGTGAGCATGTGAAGTCGTTAAACCTTGTTCATCAATACATATCGCATTACCGTGTTGGTTCGTTCTCATCTTATCTCAGCTGGGTGCCGGCAAACGATGATGGTGACCTGGGTTACATACGTGACGCCCTCTCAGGATCTCCTATCCCCTCAACACCATACGATATCTCAGCGGTAACCATTACAGAAAGCTTTCACCCGCTTATTGAGGCAAACAGCATACTGAGCAACAATATGAATGTAAGCCTGAGGATAAATAGGACAAGGGCGCTGAACCTGAATATCCCTTCATACAGGATAGTGGAGATGAATGATAACGATATTGTTGTTGGAATAGGCTACCGCATTGCCGATTTTAACCGGATAGCAGGATTCGGGTCAAACTCAATGCAAAGGGTCAGAAACAGTCGGTTGCCGGGAATAGCTGGAGAGAAAGGCCAATCTCACGCCTCCGAAACATTCAGTAACACTCTGAATCTCCGTTTCGATGTCTCTCACAAAACCACGAGTGCTCTTATCAGAAAAATTGAAGACGGTTTTACTCAGGCTACAAGCGGAATAAAGACCATAACTATACGTTTTACTGCAGATTACGAATTAAGCAGGGCTCTAACACTGCGTGCATTTTACGACAAGTTGATAAATACACCACTTGTTTCATCATCATCCTATCCGGGAGCAACAACAAATGCGGGGGTAAGTTTGCGGATAAACCTTATTCAATAGCCGGGTTCATCGGGGTTGAAGCATTGAAACTGGCAGAGCGAAGTATTGAAACTGGCTAGGTATAACATTGAAACAATCTGTATGAAGTATTAAAACTGGCTGGGTGAAGCATATTCATATAGAAAGATGGTTTACCCGGCAACCAAAAATCATACAAAGGTGTTATATGAAAAAAGAGATGGCTGAGAAATACTGAAAATTAGAATAAAAACCGCTATTTTATCTTAATTAATGTTGCAAAACGGGCTTTCCTGCGTTTTTTTTTAATTTTAAGAGGATATGTTAAACAAAAAAGTCGTTTATTTGTTAAATTAAAATGAACAAAGACGATCTTTGAAATAAAATAGTCACTTATAAAAAGAGGTTAGTAAAGAAAGTACAGTATGAAAAAATCGACTATATGGTTGGTTGCCGTTGTTATGTTCACCACTTTTTTAGCTTTACTGTTTCTGCAGGTAAGATACATGAGGACAAGCATGGATATCCGCACCAAACAGTTCGATGAGCAGGTAAACAGAAGCTTGTACAACGTGATGAGGGATCTTGAGCAGGATCAGACACGCGATTACCTGGAGCAGGATATGATTGAATCGGAAAACAGATATTCACAGTATTCCGCCCCGCAGATGTCCCCAAATATTTCAGAGCAGAAAACAGGTGCAGCAATAACACAACCCGGAGGAAGTGATACAAGAATAAGGCTGAACGCACCACAGCAGTCGATGCGGCCGGATCAGCAAAGGGAGAGGGTGTTTTTATCACCCAGCCAGGGCTTAAGCACAATCTCAAAAACCCAGTATGATATGCAACAGTCGTTGTCGAAGCGATATCTTCACGAGCGCTCATTACTTGATGAGGTTATTTTTAAAATAATGAATCGTGCCAGTAATGAGCCTATTGAAAAAAGAATCGATTTCAACAAGGTTGAACAATATATTCGTTACGAGCTGTCATACAATGGATTGAACGAACCATTCAGTTTTCAGGTAGTGAATTACAACAATAAGGTGGTTTTTTCTTCTCCCGGCTTTTCGACAAAATACAAAGATGCGATTTACACTCAAATTCTGTTTCCTAACGATCCACCGGCAAAATTAAACCAGTTGAGGGTTTATTTTCCAACTAAAAGGAATTATGTGTATAGTGAACTTTCCTTTTTTATACCATCGCTAATATTCACGTTTATACTACTGATAACGTTTATATTTACGATAGTATCACTGTTCAGGCAAAAGCGTTTGTCTGAGATGAAGAACGATTTTATTAACAATATGACGCATGAGCTGAAGACGCCAGTCTCCACCATCTCGCTTGCCACGCAGATGCTTAAGGATGAGTCTATCCTTAAGTCGCCCGAAGTGTTCAAGCATGTCACGGGAGTGATACATGATGAGACCAAAAGGCTCAGCTTCCAAGTAGAAAAGGTGTTGCAGATGTCGCTTTTCGACAAGCAGAAGACAACTCTGAAGATGAAAGAGATAGATGCAAACGACCTGGTGGTGAGTGTTGCCAATACTCATGTGCTGAAAGTGGAGAAGTTGGAAGGCATTCTGGACATTGATCTTCAGGCTGAAAAGTCCACAATACGCGTGGATGAGATGCACTTTACCAATGTGCTTTTCAACATCCTGGACAACGCGTTGAAATACAGAAAAAAAGATGTTCCGCCTGAATTGATGATCCGTACACGCAACGAAGGGAACAAAATCATTATTACCATTGAGGATAATGGAATCGGGATGAGGAAGGAAGATTCGAAAAAGGTATTTGAACGGTTTTATCGCGTTCCTACCGGCAACAGGCACGATACAAAAGGATTCGGACTGGGGCTGGCATACGTGAAAAAGATCGTAATAGACATGAATGGCACAATACGTGCCGAAAGTGAATTAGGTAAAGGCACCAAATTTATAATTAGTTTACCCGTAATAACACAAAAATGATATGGAAGAGAAGTTAAAAATTTTTTTATGCGAAGATGATGAGAATCTTGGCATGTTGCTCAGAGAATATCTCCAGGCAAAAGGGTTTGATACCGATCTGTTTCCCGATGGGGAGGCCGGTTTCAAAGGATTCGTGAAAACAAAATACGATTTGTGCATCGTTGACGTAATGATGCCTAAGAAAGACGGCGTAACGCTTGTTAGAGAGATAAGGACTATCAACACTGAAATACCTGTGATCTTTTTAACGGCCAAAAATATGAAAGAGGATGTACTTGAAGGCTTCAAAGCCGGAGCCGATGACTACATTACCAAGCCGTTCAGTATGGAAGAGCTGGTTCTTCGTATTGAAGCTATCATTCGCCGTGTGAAAGGCAAAAAAAGCAAGGAGCAGCAAGTATACAACTTTGGTACGATGACCTTCGACACTCAAAAGCAAATTCTTAATATCGGCGACATCCAGACAAAACTGACAACCAAAGAATCGGAGTTGTTGTCGCTCCTATGTGCTCACGCTAACGATATTTTAGAACGCAACCATGCACTGAAACAGATTTGGGAAGAGGATACATATTTCAACGCACGCAGTATGGACGTATATATCACTAAACTGCGCAAACTGCTAAAGCCAGAACCCAACATCGAAATCATCAACATTCACGGAAAAGGGTACAAGCTTATTGTTCCTACTGAAGAAGGTGATAACGTAGAATAACAAGAGTGCAATTTTCACTCTCTATAAGAGGCCGTTCTGAATGGAATGGCCTCTTTATATTAATAATTTTTTACCCTAACAGAAGAGTAACAGAAATATATTGTTTACATTTGCAAAAAAAGAGGCCCATTTACAGTCAATAATATGATTTAAAATATTTATGATTTTGAAATATCTATTGGCAGGCGTGAAAATATTGAGAAAAGAAGAGTAATTTGAAAAATAGAGTCAGATATGAAGAGTAACAAAAGAAAAATGGCGAAAACGCTTAAGGTTATCGCCACAGATCGTAACAGAACTAATATTCTGCGTGAATGGGAACAAAAGACTATTGCATACCTTGTGCAAAAGGTGCCTTCCCGGATCACTTCCGACGGTCTTACTGCCATCGGCTTCTTCGGAAACCTTCTGGTTGCTTCAAGCTTTGTATTGGGAGCTTATCTGAATCGTTACTGGCTGCTTATGTCATTGTTAGGTTTTGTTATAAACTGGGTAGGCGATTCGCTCGACGGGCGGCTTGCATACTACCGGAACAAACCACGCAAATGGTACGGTTTTTCTCTTGATGTGTCAGTGGACTGGGTAGGTACCTTCCTGATTGGATTAGGTTATACCATCTATGCCCCCGGGATATGGAAATATGCAGGATTTTTCTTCGTTGTGTTCTACGGATGGGAAATGATTACCGCCCAGTTGCGTTATAAGATAGGCGGCCAGTATTCTATAGACTCCGGTATCTTTGGCCCTACCGAGGTGAGATTATTGCTGGGAACCATTATCACGTTAGAGGTATTTATACCCGGTTCCATTCAGTACCTTGCAACCGCTGCCTGTGTTTTTCTACTTGTTTCGAATCTGGTTGAGACACGTAAACTGCTTATACTGGCCGACAAACAGGATATTGCAGATCGCCGGAGAAAAGAAGAGGAGCGCAAAGCAAGAAGAATTGAAAATGCATAAACTGACGCGTTTTATTCAGTAGGAAGATAATTACAAAACCTTTCAGTAATCTGATTATCCTCCCAAAGAGTATTACTCTGGGGAAGTGGTTTCGAGGAAATCCACAACCCTGGCATATGCCTGTGCATGCAAGTCAACTTTCGGCTGCAAACACAAAAATATCAACCAAAAATCCCTACCTTTGTGAAACTATTCAGTTAAACAAAAATAACGGTTTAGCGATGGCAATATTTGTTTTGCATGAAAATACAAAAGCAAACCAAATATTTTGAATTAATAGAAAAGTATCGAAATGACACATTCAATGACAGGATACGGCAAAGCAGTTGTCGAACTCCCTAACAAAAAAGTAACTGTCGAGATTAAGTCCTTGAACAGCAAGCAGTTTGATCTATCTATACGTATGCCGGCAGTTTACCGGGAAAAAGAGATCACACTGCGTAATAACCTTTCACATAGCCTGGAACGAGGTAAGATCGATCTTAATATAAATGTGGATGTTATCTCCAGGGATGTATCCTCAAAGATAGATTTCAATACACTGAGCCAGTATCACAGAGAAATAAGGGACCATGCCCTCGAAATGAGCGTTTCTCCTCCCCAGGACTGGTTCTCAATACTATTACGCCTTCCTGATGTAATGAAACAGGATACGGAAGAGCCCGACAATGTGGAATGGGAATCTATAGGGAAAGCAATTGAACGTGCAGTAGATGATGTCATTGCCTTTCGCAAACAGGAAGGGGAGATGCTGGCGAAGGTACTGACTGAAAAAATTGAACGGATTAGCGCCCTGCTTATTGCAGTAGAACCTTTTGAAACAGAACGCGTTGATAAGATAAAAAGTAGAATCTATGACGAACTTAACAACCTTGAAGGGATTGAATTCGACAAGAACCGTTTTGAACAGGAGATGATCTACTACATTGAGAAGCTGGATGTGAGCGAGGAAAAAAACCGCCTTGCCCATCATCTTAAATATTTCACAGAAACGCTAAACGGCTCACGTTCCCAGGGTAAAAAGCTTGGGTTCATTGCCCAGGAGATAGGGCGCGAGATAAACACCCTGGGTTCCAAATCAAATCAATCGGATATGCAATGTATTGTTGTGCAGATGAAGGATGAGCTGGAGCAGATTAAGGAACAGGTTTTAAATGTATTGTAAAGAAAGGTAGAGAAGCAGAGAAGCAGAGAAGCAGAAGCTATTTATGACACAATTAATAATAGTTGTGGCTCTACCGGAAAAAGTAATAAAATGGCCAAACTAATCATTTTTTCAGCACCTTCAGGCTCAGGTAAATCGACACTTGTGCGTTTTCTTTTGTCACAGGGACTGAACATTCAGTTTTCCATCTCGGCTACCAGCCGCGAACCACGCGGGGATGAGAAAGATGGTGTAGAATATTATTTCCTGTCACCCGACGAGTTCCGCAGGCGCATAAACAACAACGAGTTCCTAGAATATGAGGAGGTTTATGACAATAAATTCTATGGTACTCTGAAAAGCGAGGTGGACCGCATTCTAGAAGAAGGCAAGAATGTGGTTTTCGATGTTGACTGTGTAGGTGGGCTCAACATTAAAAATATATACAATAACCAGGCATTGAGTGTTTTTATTATGCCTCCGTCGGTAGAGGTACTACGCGAAAGGCTTGAAAAACGAGGTACCGACGAACCGGAAGTCATTGAGAACCGGTTGGCAAAAGCTGAATATGAAATGAGTTTTGCTCCGCAATTCGATGTAATAGTGAGCAATGACGATTACGACAAGGCAAGGGCTGAGATTCTGAAACTGGTCACCGACTTTATTGAAGAGTGATTTTTCTGGCCCTGTTCCCGATCAATTCATTTAATATTTAACTGAATCATATTAAAAAAGCATACGCATTATGATCAGAAGGTTATCCATAATTTTCGCGGCCTGTTTTCTCTCTTTCTCTCTCTTCCCGCATTCACTGGAAAAGGAGACCCGCACATATGCGGTGAAGGATGGACGGGAGCTTAAACTGGATCTGTACAGATCAGATTCTGCCGCCTTATTGCCACAGCCATGCCTCCTTTTTGTTTTTGGAGGCGGGTTTAAAGAAGGGGAAAGAGATGCAAAAATATATTCTTCTTTCTTCAACTATTTCGCCAGCAAGGGATTTACAGTAGCCTCTATTGATTACCGCCTGGGGATGAAGGGGCAAAAGGCCCCGGGTTTATTTAATTACAAACCAATTCAAAATTCCATTTCACTGGCTGTAGCCGATCTATATTCTGCGACAAGTTATCTGCTGGAAAATGCCGAAGAGCTTTATATAGACCCTTCGCTCATAATAATCAGCGGATCAAGTGCAGGTGCCATCACTGTTTTACAAGCAGATTACCGTGAACGCGACAACCATCCCTCAGCCAGTGTGCTGCCTGACAATTTCAGATATGCAGGTGTGATTGCCTTTGCAGGCGGAATCTTTAGTACTGAAGGTGTACCGTCGTACGCAAAAAAGCCTGCTCCCACTCTTTTCTTCCACGGCAGTGCCGATAAGCTTGTACCATACGACAACATTCGATTATTCAATATTGGCATGTTCGGATCTAAATCGCTGGCGAAGAGATTCCGTGAGGAACATTATCCATATATTTTCTACAGCATGGAAAATATTGGACATGAGGTGTCGGGTTATCCCATGGAAGAGTTTCTGCCCGAGATAGAACAGTTTATAAATGATATGGTGTTCGACCGCAGACAACAGATGATAGATATAAACTATAAAGATATTCTGCGAAAATCGGACACTTCTACAACTCCGGACAGCTATTACGACTGAAATGCTTGCGTTGCCAGGATAGAAAATCACAGTACTCACCATATGGTTCATGCATAGCTACCTGAACCCGATTGCAACACTGGGAACTTGGACATGCGTCTGTGGCATAGTCTGGTAAACTTATGGCAGATATTCAGTAAGAGACAATCGGGAAAAAAATGTGCTTTTAAGGCTCGACGAATTTGCCAAAGGTACAATTCCGCTGCAGGATGGCATCCATCACCCAATTGGTACGGGCAGCAGATACACCTGTACTAACAGGCATAAGCCCGTCTCCGTTTAGATAGTCAACGATACTTTTAATGAGGTAATACTGAATATTCTCAGGATTCTCTTCGTGATATTCCTTCTTCCCTTTGTCAGTTTCCAAAAGTATTGGGGTAAACGTAAAGGTTGAGAATGAGCCCTTGCCTTTAGTTCCAGTAATATCGATCTTATCGGTGCGGGTGTTTCCCGGTGCAACAAAGCTCCAGCTGCCGCTGCCCAATATACCGGATTTAAACCGGAAGGCTGCTGTGACGGTATCTTCAACCTCATACAGATTTTTCACATTAGTACTGAAGCCGTGTGCATCGGTGATCTCACCAAACAAATAATCAAGCAGATCGAACTGATGTGAAGCAAGATCGTAAAAATATCCGGCGCCGGCGATCTCTTTCTTCACTCTCCAGGGCAGACTATCCCGATTATAATCATCTGCGTAAGGTGGAATGGCAAATCGGATTTGCACGTTAGATATATCTCCAAGCAATCCATCATCGATCAACTGTTTCACCCTGAGAAAATAAGGGAGGGTGCGACGGTAATAGGCAACGAAACAGGGGACTCCGGTCTCTTCTGACACACGACATATCCTAAGTGCTGATTCGTGCGAGGCAGCCATTGGCTTTTCTACATATACCGGTTTTCCGGCCCTCATTGCCGCAATGGCGTACTCCTCATGCGATGCAGGTGGTGTTGCTACATACACCGCATTAACCCCGGGATCGTTGATCAGATCATATGCATCGTCATACCATTTGCCGATTCCGTGCCGCCGGGCATAATCTTGCGCTTTTTCCGCATTACGGCGCATCACTGCTACCACATCCGATTCCTCTACTTTTCCGAAGGCCGGGCCGCTTTTTTTTTCAGTTACGGATCCACAGCCGATGAAACCCCAATGTACCATATTAAAAATTAATAAATTTTATCTTTGAAATATCAACCATCAGTAAAATCATTTATGAGTCCTATTTTAATTGTTGTTTGAGTCCACTTTAATAAGTCGTTTTGTAAAAATATAATATTTGATTTTCAAGTGATGAGTCCTCTCCGAAAACCTCAAAACTCAATTTTATTGGCTTGCAACTTATTGAAAATCAATGTTTATCTTGTGAAATTTTCAAGAAAAAAGACTTATCGGAGGAGACTCAGTGATTATAATGTCAAATATTCTATTTTGAGACTTTTTCAAGCAGATCTTGCTTAAAAATTGTTCTCTTTCTGTAAGAGAATATGCCCAGAATGCCAATCATAAGAAATGCGATGGCAATGTACAAAAAAACAGACGTTGTACTTTCTGTTTGCCCATAAGAGTGCATACCGCTCAGGAAATAGTTTACCCCGAGGAAAGTCATAAGTACTGAAGAAAATGCAAATACCGACAGCAAGTTAAAGATCCATTCGTTATCCCACTTTTTAATTAGATGTATATGTGTAACTATTGAATATACTACAATTGTTATAAGTGCCCATGTCTCCTTGGGGTCCCAGCCCCAGTACCTGCCCCACGATTCGTTTGCCCATACAGCACCCAGAAAAGTACCGGTCGCCATCAGTGCAAGCCCCGCCAGAAGTGACAGGTTATTGATAATTGTCAGTTCTCTGATACGGTATGATAGAAGCATACTCTTCTTAGTGAAAGTCATTATTAATAGGTTGGTGATACCAAGCAAAAAGCTGATACCAAAAAATCCGTAGGCCCCCACAATCACCGCCACGTGAAACATCAGCCATGGCGATTTCAGTACCGGTACCAGTGTGTCTATTTGCGGATCCATCCAGTTGAGGCCTGAAACAAAAAGGATGATACCACCGAAAAGGGTTGCCAGGGCAAGCGTGATGGTGCTCTTCCGGCCAAAGATAAGTCCCGCCAGTACCGTTGCCCAAGCTACATAAACCATTGTCTCGTAAGAATTGCTCCAGGGAGCATAACCGGAGATATACCACCGCATTCCCATACCATAAATATGTATAAGAAACACCAGCAGTGTCCCTCCTATAAACAGTGCTGAGGCATAACGAATCCACTTTCGTTCGTTCAGCATTAGCATAAATGCAAGCATCAGAAGAATTCCGCCAAAGAGAAAATAACCTTCTTTGCAGTGATTAAAAATATTCAGATGGTTATAACGGATTTCGGCCTCAAGTTTTTTAGGGTTGATAAGCGAGGCTTTGTCGTTCTTCCGTTGATACTCTTCAATCAAATCGAGCACCCTGCCGGGTTTGCTCCAATCACCGCTACTGAGCGAGAGTGTAACTTCCGAGAGGTACCATGCGAATGTGTTTGTTATAAAAAGTGAGTCTTTTTCGTTGAAAACAGATAGATTGCCGCCCGGAGCATACCATGTGTGAGAAGAGCCGTGAGGATTGGGAAAGATGCCCGGCATAGCACCGTTAAACAACTGATATAAAATGTTTACCCTTTCATCAAGCTTTAACAGGTCTTTATCGAAAGTACTCCGTTCACCTGCCGGTTTATGATATATCTCCTGCAGTTGAGGCAATAGCCGATAGTCTCCCCTATGATCAAAAAAATGATAGTAAGCAACATGTTCTACCGGCAGGTTATACCGGTCACTGATCTGTTCGTTTGCCATGGAGATAACTGGTACCTGCATCCACATCTGCGGCTGTGCAATCAGGCTCAGAAGGAACTGGTCGGAGTTGAGATTGCCATATACCGGTTTCTTATATATTTTTCGTAATATCTCTGATGAAAAAGTGTTCATAGGCATCACGCGCCCGTGAAACTGTACCGGCAATGCACCAAACCTTGCCGCATGTTCCTGCGGTATGGTATTTTGTTGTATCTCTTCAATCATATGGCTACCTGGCAGCTCCTGTCCCTGGCTTACCATGGTAATCAGTACCATAGTGAGCGTCATCACGGTTTTCCTTGCACTCTCCCTTGTCTCCTTAAGCTGTCTTGCAAGTTTTCTGAAATGTGAACCGGGAAGAATGAACATAAGGATGAAGCCAAACACAAGAATGAGGTAACCTGTATAGGTGATAGTTCGTCCAGCCACATCACTGTTGACCGAAAGGATAGTACCTTTCTCATCGTGATCGTAAGAAGCTTGGAAAAATCGATATCCTTCTAAATCAAGCACGTTGTTCATAAACAGTTTCATCTCCCTCACTTCACCATTGATATGTATCAGCAGATCGCTCTCGTAAGATGATGGGCTTTCAGATCCTGGATAACGGATAATCCTGAATTCGGCAAGTTCCAGCACAAAAGGCATCCTCTCGGTCTTAATTCCATTTGATGTATGCATCATCATTGTGTCTGCCTTTTCACCCTCACGGATATGTATCTGCCCCTCTTTCCCGAACAGGAAAGTAACTAATGCGCCCGCAAGGATGACTACAAGAGCTAAATGAACCACAACCATTGCCCATCTTTTCCTTTTGATGAAATTTTGACGAATAAGAATAAGGATGAAGTTAAGCACCAACAGGAACTGCAGTAAGATAAACAGTGGTGAGTAGTATATAAGCATTTTGGCTGCCTCGGTACCCATCTGTTTTTCCAAAATCGTAGCTGTTGCCAAACCAATAGCATAAACAAACAACAGGGTAATGGTTGCCTTATAGGAGGTAAGAAGTTTCAGTAATCTGTCCATGCCGTAATTATTGATACAAAATGTTACTAGCTTGTTTTACTTTTGCTTTAAACAGATAAACTGAAGCCAAGCTTGACTGAAATGGTTACTATAACTCATTTATCCAGTGATAAAAAATGAGTGAAAAATCCGATTTCTTTCACTCATTTTTCATCAAACCGGAAACAGTGAAGCGGCCTCAGGCCTCTTCCCATTGTTTACGAAGTAACTCAAGAGCCGCGGGTACTACCACTTTACGGTCTCCCTGGCAACCACACTCGAAACTGACATATTTGTCGTATCCGATCATTTTCAGCCCTTTAAAACCGTTAACATAGTTATCAGCTTCTCCATCTTCTCCGGGCATGCTGCGGCGTTTGCGGCTGGCAACATGCACATGCTGCAGATGTTCGCCAGCTGAGATAAACGCTCCCATATCGGAGTTCTCCTCCCAGGTCATATGCCAGAAATCGCCCATGCATTTCACACCCGGGTTATTGATATCGCGGCAAATGGATGCAGCATCGCCTACCTGGCGCAGGTAAAAGGCCTCTCTGCGATTGAGCGGTTCCAAGATGACGGTGGTTCCCTGTTGCTGTGCAAAGGTACCCATTTCTTCGAACTGCTCACAGAGAAAATCGCGTGTCTCCTGATTATGGGGCATAACGGGAACCTGGCTGTTGAATGCCGGAACTATGATGACGCCGATAGATCCCAGTTCCCCGGCGGCAATAATAAGGTCCTCCATCGTGTTACGGCATTGCTTACGGACGGCAGGAT
>ENA-UOOH01000189-UOOH01000189.1-fermentation-metagenome-genome-assembly--contig:-NODE-189-length-73021-cov-21.614999_pt1 | contig 73021 bp, 63 predicted proteins | sample MGYA00245778_ERZ724025 | MGnify/ENA primary metagenome ERZ724025 (study PRJEB28704, sample SAMN03018313) | fermentation metagenome | biome: anthropogenic terrestrial biome; feature: soil; material... | reverse complement strand
CAGAAAAAAAAGAAATTGCCGTTCACTGAACTTTCCCTGCTTCACTCTTTTTTTGAATGCGCGTTCCCATTTCATGACAAGCGAAATGTCCTTGATTACTTTACATTCTTTCATGTTCATGCTTCCAATTTAAATAGATTTTTTGATATTTCCTCAAACTGTTCATGCTCAGTCCCGGATACGCTCCCACCGAGTTTTCGGCTTCATGCGTATATTTTTGGGTAAATTCCTGCCTGGCATACCGGTGGGCCGTCTTTTCGCACATCCCGGAATCCCGGCAATCCTGAAAATATTGATGATATTCCTTCCCCCAATCGTAAAAAAGATATTGATGATTATTCTGCTTTTGTTCGCCCCGCTTGATTTGAAACTCCGCACATTTCAAGACATTACGTGCGGAAACCAGTTGCATAGCGGGTTCCATCTGCTTCCGGAACCATGATATCGAAAGTTCATAAAGTTTTAAGACAAAATCTGTGTCCGAACATTCGGTAAGATCAAATATTTTCTCCAGAAAATAATAAATAGTCTTCAGGCAGGGATGAATCGAATCCGGCGGGACCGGCAACCTTCTCAACTTTTCAATCAGAATTTCCGCATTTTCATGATCAAAAAAAGGATCGTCATGCCAGGTTCCGATTTTCTTTTGCAGCTTTTCCCGTTTCAGAAATATCGCGAAATCGACGATATGATTTTTGATTTCCTGATCTTTTCCGGCAGGGTGATGGATATAAAGCAAACTGTCAAAATAATATCCTGCGAAGTTGCATAAGAGCTTCGCCAGGAAAGCCGTTTCCCCAATGGCTTGAGAGTAAAACGGGAAAACCCGCATCGCCTTTTCCGTCAGCAATACAGGTCTCTGTTCATAAATATCCGGAAATACTTCTTCCCAATTACTTTCTGCTTTCATAATACAAATTTACACTTGATCTTGTCTAAATATAAGATAGCGTACATTTGTATTATTTCAATGTCATTTCATGCGTATATTTCGTATTTTTCCGTTTTTCGATGAACCGGATGATGCTGCTTTCGAAAATCAATACTTTCCGCTTGGATAACCGCGTGAATTCCAAATCGCCGTTCGTCATCCAGGTATAAACCGTCCGACGGTCGCAACGCAGTATTTCACAGGTATCCTTTATACTTTTCATATTATCTAATTCCGCCGTTTCTGGCGTACCGGGCATGGCAGTATTTTTGATCCGTTCCAATTCGGTCTTACTGATAATGCCGGTATTTACCAACGGCTGCAGCACACTTATTATTATATCTAAATTCTTGATCTCGTTCATATAAACCTCCTGTCGCAGGAAGATTATTATAACCGGATTAATCGGCAAAATCAACGATTTTCCATGGTTCAAATGCGAAAGTTCAAAAACTTTACTGTTTATTTTCAATCAGGTAGCCAGTTTCACCGTTTTGCGGTTCTTCGATCACATCGCCGGCAATCTGGAGAATCGCCGCATGTATCTTGTCGATAACGGAATCGGGCGCCATGTTGACATATTCGTTGATCTGTTGCCGCAGTTGGTCATATGTCTGAGCTTTGTTAAAACTTCCAATAATTCCTTTCATCAATGACACGCCCTGGATTCGCGCTTTCTTGTCGGCATGTTTCTGATAATGCTCCGTCATCGCATAACTGAAATGCCCGACAATGCTTTTTACCACCGGCAACGGTACATTATTCAACCCGGCATAATAACAAAAACAATGCCGCAGCGAATGGAACCCCTTGATGGACTGCGCCTTCTTGCGTCCCGGAATTCTTTTCTGCGTCACGATGCCCAGCGAATTAAGGTAACCTTGGATGCGGGTGTTCAAGACACCCCGGTGATGCCAGTAAAGATCAGCCGCCTCCGGCATGATATACTCATTTTTTCGGCTGATTTTATATTGTTTCCGCAGAAAATCATTCAGCTCCGCTTCAATCGGAACCTTCACCCAACTCTTTGTTTTGATCGTCAAACGCACGATTTCCCGGTGCAGAAAATCCGGGTTTCGTTGCTTTGCGTCGAATAGCTCAATCTCACTCCAGCGGAGTGTCGCCGCATCACTCAAGCGCAGTCCGGTACAGATTCCAATCGTAAACAACCCTCGAATCATCTCCGGCGGATTGGCAAAAATCCACCCCAGCTCCTCGTCCGTGAAAATCTCCCGGTTCTCCGGTTTCAATTTCAACGGCGGAATAAAATAAAACGGATTTTCTTCAACCGTATATCCGAGGTCCGGCAGCAGATAACTGAACACCGCCTTGCAGGTCGAATGATACCGGTTCAGCGTCGTATTGCTCAGCGCCCCTCCGGAATCATACGATTTGAATTTCCGCCGCACCGGACAATTCGCCTTCACATAAGCAATTTTCGTGTTCCAGCGCCCGTTCTGACGGATATGCGCAATATATGCTTCCGCGTGCGCGCGATCCACTTCGTCAAGAGTTTTGAACCGGTAATTATTCTTCAAAAAACAAACAAAATCCTCCCAGTACCGCCGCGTCACCTTCAAAACATTTTCATTGGCATTGCGCACATGCGGCTTACCCAAATGCAACTCAAACGCATTGTCCAAAGTGATGGTCAAACGCGCCCGCAACTTCTTCAACTCGGCCTTCTTTTTCAGAAAATCTTCCCGTGTATCGATCTCATAAATCTTCTTGTGATACTCCAGAAAAACCTTCGCCGCCTCCTCGGCATCCCGGTAACTGGTGACTTTTTCATCATTTCCATCTTTCAACGGCGTGGACTTCCGCACTCCCTCCGAATCGGTATATTGCAGATAATACGTGTTCTTGACCTTATAAATCCGTCCCATTCCTTTCGGACGCCTCTTGATTTTTTTCAAAATACCCATAATTTAATCCTCATGTATAATTTGTTTTTTGAAAACCAAATTGCTCTGTCCTTTTCCGCAGAGCGTTAAACGCTTGAAATCATTGTCAATCATGATACGAATTGACAATGATTTCAAACGAGATTGGAGTTCCAAACAGGAAAGTTCAAAAACTTTCCTGTTTTCCGAAAAAAACAACAAAAATTTTGAGGGGAGAAAATTCTGCTTATTTTTGCTTATGATGTAAAACGCCTATAGGAGAAAACAGCGGATTGAGGGAGAAAGTATGGGAAAGTTAGTACATCGGAAAAAATCAGAAAAATCAAAAAAAGAAAGCCGCATCATGCTATAAACAAACAAGATATCCACGAAAAGGCCATATTCCATCAATAACGATGATCGCGATCACGACCAGGAGTTCAATGAGGGTGAAATTCCATTTTTTCATGATTTCCATTTCCTTGCGTTTTTATCAAATGCCGTGCCTGACTTGCAGAGAACGGATTTTACCATCGAAATAATTGCCCCGCCGCTGATCCACTCCCAGCCCGAAAATCCGCGGATAGCGCTGATATCCGGATGCTTTGACCACAGGACCGGGTTTGCCGTTCACTTCCACGGCAAGCTCGTTCTGGTCGAAGCGGACTTTAAGGCGGTTCCAGGCGTTCGGGGTCAATGCCGGCCCGGTCGCCACGGCGGTAGCCGGACGGCTGGTTTCGTAATGGTTGTTCAGGTAAATACTGACGCTCGGCACGTTGTCTTTCAGCAACAACATGAAACCGGTGAAATCGCATCCCAGCAGGGTGCCGGACCCGCCGCGCGGGAACACATCCATCACAAGCTCAAACGATCCGAACGGCGGCACCAGCGCCATCGGCAAACTCACATAGGATTTCCGGAAATCAAGGCTCCATCCGCCGTCCGGCTCCTGAATCCACTGCGGAAAACGGTCGTGACGGCCCGGTTCGAAAGGACCGGCATTGCCGTAGAGGCTCTCGCCGCTGCCGCGCCCGCTGACCTGCGGAATATAACCGCCGCCGATGCCGTAAAGCGCCGTTCCGCCGGGCGAAACCAGTACCGAACCGTTTGCAGGATCGAAACGATAGTCGAACCCCGTCATCAGCGCCCGGTCGAGTTCGATGGCGACAGGGCCGTTCTTTTTCAGCGAATAGACAGCCAGGGTACCTTTTTGTCCGGAGGGCCGGTAGAGGCTGACCGGTTTGCCTCGGTAAATCCGCCCGCTGGCGCCGACCGCCTGCAGGTGAAGAACGGAATTGGGTTCGGACGGCGTGACGGCGACTTCGAATTCCGCCGATTTTTCGCCCCAGTGCGGCGGCAGCGCGGTTTCCGAATTGAAACGCCGTACCACGAGGTTGAATCCGGCAGGGCCGGGGAAACCGACGACGCCTTTTTCCAGCAATTCCGATAATTTAAGCTCAGCCTGACAATACCCCGGCAGGTCAATGGCAATGACTCCGGCGTCCGCGCCCCGGCGGGCAATGACGGCATAAAGCTGCAGGGCTTGATGATTGACTTCGGTCCGATTGAACGTCCAGCCGTCACCACTGTATTGAATCCGGGTGGGAATCGCCCGATGCCGCAGCGGCGCAACGCCCCGGAAATCAATACGCCCTGTCAACAATGACGGCGCATCGGTTCCGAACGGGCGTTTGGCCTGGAGGCTGATATTGACGGCATAGTGTTCTTCATCTTCCCGGAAAACAGCATCGCGTTGGTGCGAATACGCCACATCGCCATTGTCCATGATTTCGATACTGTTCAGCGGTTCCGGCGCTTCAATGGAGGCTTTGACCCGCACGCGCCCATCCGCCACGGTTTCGACGATACGAAGGTCGGCTCTTGCCGGAACCAACAGGTCGCGCAACGGCTGTTTGACCCATTTATAGTCCCAGTTCCGGCTGGCGCGCAGCTCGATGGGCTGGAATCCGTCGGCGAAAACCTGTTTCTCCGCGCCGTTCCAGACGGTCAGTTCCGGGACCAACACCTGATGGCTGACGACATCCTCCACCGGAACTTCAAAGGTCACAGCGGCCAATGCGTCACGGCTTAATTCCTGCCGGGGAAAACGCCGGACTTCCTCTCCGGCGGCGTCGCGCAGAACCAGGTCAATCTGCCAGTATCCGGCTTTTGCGTTGCGGTCCGGTACGTTCAGGAGTTCGAGCTCCAGAATCTGCCCGGCCACCAGAATTTTCCGATAGCTCAGGATAAGGTTCGGAATTTCCAACCGGTCCCCGGGCAAATCTTCAAAACGGCCATTCAGGATGCCGTTGTAATAACGCATGATCCGCATGGTGGACCAGGAATTGTAGAGTGTCGGGCGGAAGCTCGTATTTTCATTCTGTTCATCCCATTCGACGCAGTTGATGATATCCGGCTGCGCCTGAATGGCCGTCTCCATCGTGCCCCGGAGCATACCGGTTCCGTCATGATCCATGCTGTAGCTCAGCAATTCATAATTCTCGTGTCCGACTTTCGTACCCCATGCGAGGTATTTCGCCCGGAATTCCGGTTCCATCAATACGCTGTGCACCAGCGGGATAATGACTTCGCGGTCGATCGGCGCGTAATACCGGCGTTCTTTCAGCCCCGGCGTATTGTGGTAGTATCCGTCAACGGTTCTCAACCATTCGCGCAACCGCTGGCGCAGCAGATCCAGATCGGCAGCGCTGAACGTGTCGTTCACGCCGGTCTTGCGGAATTTCTTCGGAAAAAAATTATAGTAAGGCATCAGGATGAAACGGTCGCCGAAGCGGTCCGTCAAGGCTTTCTTCAAATCGCCCCAGTATTCAACGTCATCCGAAGCCGGATACGAGGTGAACACCACCTTGCCGTTGAGCCGCATGGACTGCGGATGTTCCAGCGCAATTTTGGCCAATTCCAGTTTCCGTTCGAAATCCCGACTTCCATCGTAAATCAGTTCGGTCAGAATTTCCATTTCCCGTCCCGGCTTCCGGGTGTGCCGATAGAGCTCGTCCCGGCCGGAGGTTTCCGGGAAAAAGGAGAACCCTGCCAGGCGGTAGCGCCCGACCACGGTATCCTGCATGATTTCATAGGCCGCATCGTTGACGAAGTTGCCGTCCGGGGGGTACCCCGGATTCACCAGCAACGGGCGGTCGATCCATTTATGCAGATAATCATTGCGTTGCAGGCCGTATTTAAGCTGGGCGCGGGCGAAGACGGCGGTCCGGTCCGAGCGCCGCCGGTATTCAGCCCCTTCTTTTTGAAGTTGCTTCAACAGGGCATCCTCTTCCGCCTTGCTGGAACTCCGCTCCAACAGGGCATTCGGGTTCAGCTCCGTGAGTTCGACGCCATCGATCAGGACGGTTTCTCCTTCGCCCAGCTTATCGAGGCGGATAATAAACTGGTAGTATTCGCAGGGCTCTGCCGAAAGAGTGATGTCCGTTACGCATTTGTTCCATTGATCCGCCTTTCCCCATCGAAGCGGACGGTAATGCTGCTTCTGTACTTTGCCGCGCTCGCCGCGCTCCAGAATGCCGACCATGATACGCGCCTGCGGCGGTGGATTCCCCTCCGTTTTCAGGAACAGGGAAACGCGGTAGGTTTTGCCCGGTTTCAGCGGCAGTTGCTTCTGCTCAACTCCGGTCATCTTGCCGCCGGGCATTCCTGTCAGCGACAAGAAAGTTTCCCCCGCGGCTGCTTCGCCTTTTACGGTGCGTACCGTTCCGGCGTTTCCGCCCCAGAAACCCCAGGGTGCCAGACCCTGTTCAAAATCGCCGTTCCGCAGGTAAATATCCTGCGCCGTACACCACCCGGCGGCAAACAGACAACACATGATGAAAAATTTTCGGATCATTCTTTAATTTATCTCCATTTTACGGATCGGAAGTTCAATATTGCCAAGCCTCGATTCCACCCCTTCCCAGAACAGTTCCGGTTCGAATTCCTGCCGGCAGCCGCAGGAACCGCCGAAAAAGATTTCCGGCTCGATACCGACCGCTGTTTCCAGCCGCAGAGAGCCCTTGCCGATTAACTCAAGCATGGCCTCCGCCGCGATCTTGCCGACTTTCTGCAATGGGGAAACAACGGTCGTCAGGGGCGTAGTCAACAGTCCGGCAACCTTGCTCCCCCCGTAACTGACCACTGCAATGTCTTCGGGCACGCGAACGCCCCAATGATGCAGAATCTGCATGATGCTGATGGCGATGGTATCGTTGTTGCAGAAAAGCGCCGTTACCTTTTCTTCATGGATCAGGCGTTTCAACTCTTTCTGCGCATGAGGATTCCAAGTCAGGGCGAGTTCCAGCGCGGGAGAAACTTCCGCGCCGGCGCCGGCGAGCGCCCGGCGATAGCCGTCCAGCCAGGGCTGGTTGGATTCAAAAATGGTCGTGATAAAACCGATTTTGCGGTGCCCGTGATCCCGGCACAAATGTTCGATCAGTCGGTACGTTCCTTTTTCCGCATCAATGAACAGTTCGCAGGGCGAATTCATCAGCCCGATGTTGACGCAGGGGATGCTCCGGCTGGTCATGAGTCCCATTTTCCGGAATTCAAAATTGAAGATCCCCCTTACGCCTTCCCGGGCCAGCTGCCCGGCGGCCTTGCCGGGAGAATTGAAGTTCTCGCGCGGAATGTTGATGGTCCGGTATCCCTCCGCCAGCAGAACCATCCGGATCATCCGGACCAGCGGTTCATAGACCTGGCTGCTTCCGATGATGGCGAAGTTTCTCTGCCCGGACTCATTCAACAGTTTCGGCGCGCTGCGCGGCTGGTAGCCCATATTGAGCGCCACGCTCCAGATACGCTGCCGGGTATCGGCCGATACCCGGCTGTTCCCCACCTGGTTGAGCGTACTGGACACCGCCTGCTGCGACACGCCGACCAGACGGGCTATTTCCCGGGTTGTAATTCCCATGACAACGGCTCCTGTTTTGATAGTATTTACTATTAAAATATAACAACAGTTACCCGTTTTGTCAATAAGGGAAATTCAAAATTCAGCAAGATTTCCATCCCGGCCCGGTTTGGGACCCGGGCAAAAAAAAGGAGCGGAAAAACATTCCGCTCCTGTGAAATTCCGCTTCCGCGGTTTATTTTTCGACCGGCACCACGATACCGCGCATGATCACGTTCTGGCACAGCATAAACACCAGGAACGTCGGGATGGACGCGATAATCAGCGAGGCATAGATGATCCCCTGGCAACTGCTCATCTGCAACTGGTACAGCCAGGGCATGATGGTCCACATGGCGCGGTCCTGACAGATCAACAGCGCCATCATGAAGTTGGAATAGGCCGAGGTGAACGCCTGAAGCGCGATCACCGCCAGAATCGGCTTGGAAAGGTTCATCGTCAACTGGAGGAAAATACGCGGTTCGCTGGCGCCGTCAAGCATGGCGCTTTCGTACAGCTCCTTCGGCAGCGAATCAAAGAACCCTTTCAGGAGGAAAATCTGATAGCCGTTGGCCAGTCCCGGCAGGACCAGCGCGCCGAATGTGTTCAGCAATCCCAGTTCACGGAGCATCAGGAAGTTCGGAATCTGCGTCACCATCTGCGGGAAAGCCATGGTCAACATCAGGAACAGCAGGACTTTGTAGGCGGACGGCGGACGGAAGCGGCTGAGGGCGTATGCCGCCAGCGGATTGACGATCAGCGCGCTCAACACCGCCAGGATACAGTAAATGGCGGTATTCATGAGGGCGCGGCCGTGGAACAGAATATAATCGCTGACCGTCAGGAAGTTGCGGATCGTGAACTCGAAACGCCACTTGGCTTTTTCGGCCATGATGCTGCGGTACTGGTATTCGTATTGAGGCGGATAAATATCCCGGAGTTCCTTGAAATCGGTTCCGAGGGCTTCATTGACGGCCGCGACGGTTTTGTATTTTTCCCGCAGGTAGTCCTGGAATTCAAACTCGATGCTGGAAACCGAAAGTGCCTCGGCCGGGACTTTGTGAAGAGTTTCCGTAGTCGGGTCCACCCAGCCCTGGACAAAACTGCCCCAGTCCGCCAGGATGACCCCGGAGTACGGAAGCCGTTCGACCAGCGGAATTTCATTAAATTCACGGTATTTGGAACCGTAGACTTTATTCAGATTATCGATCTGCTGGTACTTGGTCTTGAGATAGTCGTGAAAAGCCGGCAATGCCGAGGCATCCACCCGGACCCAGAACAAGTTCAGGACGTTGCGGACGAAAAAGTCCCAGTCCCGCTGCTCCGCCTCGCTTTTCCGGGCCGGAAAATGGCGATCCAGAAACACTTCGTCATAGGACTGGTATGTCGTGTTATGACTTTCGTTATAATTCTCGATCTTGTCGGAATACTGCGTCAGCAGGAAATTGTATTTGTAATAGCCGGTGGCGGTCGTATAGGCGCGCTCGGACTGCTTGCTGGCGTCCTTGAATTTGTACCAGGACACCAGGAACGGAACGCTGATGTTCGGCAGCGTCCGGCGGTAGATGAAAGAGGTTTCGGAAATCAGGAAGTTCGGCCAGGCGACGAATTCCGTTCCTTCGGCGGCGTTCATGGCGCTGAGGTCGCCGCTGTATTTTTTGTACATCTGCCCTTTGAAACGGCGCAGGTTGGCCGGGGTACTGCCGCGGGACGCCACCACCGAACTGTATCCGAGCTGAAAATAAAAGAACGGATACTCCTTTTCATTCAGAAATTGTTCCCAGGCATTGACGAATCCGGCATTGACCTCGGCGGGAGGCTCCATGGTCCTGAACTCAACGACATTACGGTTGTATACCTGCCGCGCGGTCGGAGCCGATTCGTTAAACAGCGCTTCCACGGTCTTCTGATAAAGCGCCGTATTGTTGCGCAGGTAAAGCGGGATCGGGTTGGCGGCGGCGGAATCGACGCCGCTTTTGGTGGTACCGGTAATCATCAGCCAGAACGGATAGATCATGGTGATGGAACCAAGTATCAAAATCAGGTAGATGGAAGTTATCAGTGCTCTGACTTTAAAGCTTTTACGTCCAATTGTAGAAATGATGCCCATGTTCGATATCCCTCGTTATTTTTTGGCGCCGGTGGCCCTGAATTCAACTTTGGACAGGATCTGCAGCTGATACACGGTAAACCCGATCAGCATGAACGCCAGCATCCACGCCGCCGCCGTGGCCGGTCCGAAAGAAAGATAAGTAAATGCCTTGTACCAGATGAACAGCCCGGCCGTTTCGGTGCGGGTGACCGCGTCGCCGCCGGTCATCACCAGGATGTTGCCGGTGGAGGCGTACCAGGAGTTGATGAACGCGCCCACGAAGTTAATCACCACCAGCGCCTTAAGCGTGGGGAAGATCACAAACAGGATTTTGTCGATAAAAGTGGCGCCGTCAAGGTCCGCCGCCTCGTAATAATCTTCCGGAATCCCTTTCAATGCGGCCAGATAAATCAGGCAGCCGGGCCCCATCCCCGCCCAGACCATCGGAACCACGCACGCGACCATAGCCGTGTTCGGGTTGGAAAGCCAGCGGTAGGGTTCAGGCGTGGCTTGAAGCAGCCGCGGGAAAAAGTTACTCAACGCGGAGAAGAAGCTTTCATGCCCGGGGAACAGAATCGGGCGGGCAAACGCACTGCAGGTGAAAAACAGAACCACCCCCGCAATCACGAACAGCACCAGCGGCACCCACATCTGGTAAAACCACAGCCGCCGCGCAAACGAGAGGCAGATCAGAAACAGCACCAGACCGAGGGTGATGAACCCGATAGCCGGGATATTGAGCACGATCCGGTTCAGGATACCGAACTCCGAAGGTTCATAAAACTGCTTCCACAGCAGCATCGTGACCAGTCCGGAAATCACTGCCGGCAAATAAAAAATCATCCGGAACAAGAGTTTGCCTTTCGGAACTTCCTGCAGCAGGATCGCCAGAATCATCGGCGGCAGGAACGTAAGGGCGATGACCAGCATACTGTAACGGATGGCGTTCCAGATCGACTGCCACCACATACTGTCCACCAGCAAATTGCCGAAGTTGTCCACCCCCAGGAAAATCGAATCGCCCAGGATTTTGTAATCGAAAAACGCCATGACCGACCCTCGGGCCAGCGGCAAATAACTCCAGGTAAAGATCGTGAGGACCGCCGGCAACAGCAGGATATACGCCCATTTATAGCGGAAGAACCCCCATCGGACCTGTGATTCGCCTTCGTTGACCGGAGGCGTGAAGATGCGGAAAATCTTGCGGAAGACAAAGAAATAAGCCACCACGATCCCCGACAGGAACAGAATGGCAAGCACCCGGCGCTTGACTTTTTCCTGCGGGCTGATGTCGCCGATCATCAATTCGTTTGCCCGGCTCACCGCCTGGTTCAAAACGCCCTGCAGGACTTCGCGGCGCGCCTCCATCTGATCGCGCGGGGGAAGCGTGCCTTCGATTTCCATTTGCTCGGCGTATTGAATCGGGATGGTCATCTGGTCATAGGCGAAGTTGCTGTTTTTGCCGTAGGGTTCCGGCTTGCCGGTGGCCAGGGCGATTTCAAAAAGATCGTTCCATTCCTTCGGAGACAGCCGGACAATGTCGCTATAACCGTAGCGAAGCAGGTATTTGGGCATGATGAACTGGCCAAGGCCCCCCTCGACCAGCATGTCGGTCTTGATCTGCATGGCGCTGCCGCTGTCCCAGAAGTAAATGTATTCCCAGGCGGCGTCGCGGACGGCGACTTCGGCGATTTCCGAGAAGATTCCGTACATCCGGCTGTTCAGCTCGGCGCCGCGGATTCCGGTGGGCCCCATGGGAACCGGCGCCACGCCGTTGACTTCGGAGTTAAAGGTGGACAGCGTTTTGTCGTCGATGTAGACCATTCGCATGCCGATTTCGCCGCGGTCCCATTTGGTAGCGGAGTCGGTCGTATCCTTGATCGCATAACCGCGGCGGACGACGCCTTCCTTATCCACCCAGCGCTCCGCGGAGAGGCGGGTGTAGAAATCCAGCGCGGTAACGGCTTCCGGACTGTTGAACGTACAGGTCCAGGTGTCGGTATTCGGGTCGTTGGTCATGACTTCGCCGCCGGCGGACCAGAGGAAAGTGATCCAATACCAGGATTCGCTCTTGCCGCGCCCGAGCGCCAGGCCGTAGATTCCCTTCGAGGGATCGGTAATCTTGACGGAAGCGTTATAAAGGTCGTCCCAGGTCCAGTCCGCGTTGGGATACGGGATGCCGTTGCGCTCGAAAAGGTCTTTGCGGTACATCAGGATTTTGCCGACGGGCGAACCGCCGTAGGGAAGCGCCCACAGGTGGACCTTGCCGTTCGGACCGGCGCGGCGGATGACATCCCAGATTTTCGGGTGGATGCGGTCGCTCTCAAGCAAAGCCCGTTCGGCCGGCGGGAGCGCGTCGATGTATTCGTCGAGCGGATAGAGAAAGCCGTTGCGGATATAGTTGTCGGATTTGCGGAAGTTGATATACAGGACGTCGGGGGCCATTTTACCGGCAATCGCGAGGAGGTCGTTTTCCACCCCCTGGACCTGGATGCCGGAGAACTGCTGAAGGCGAATCTCGACCTTGTCCCAGTTGAAATTACCATATTTTGCGGGGTCGGCCTTGTATTTGTCGCGATATTTCCGGGCGAAGATATCAGGAAACTGCTTGACAAAGTCATTGACGGCGGCGACGTCGGCACGCGTATAAAGGTCGTTTGCGGTGGGATTGGGCAGGCCGGCGACTTTAAGATGAATGATTGTCGTTCCGTCTTTGCCTTTTTCGATCCAGCCGCCATATCCGCTCTGTCCCGTCAGGAACAGGGCCATTCCGGCGATCAGATATAACATGACTTTATGTTTCAGCATTATGTCCTCCGAAGACTTGGTTGCACGGCAATACGTTCCGCATATAAAAGATTTTTAATAAAGATAACCGGAAAACCGGAAATTGCAAACAGAAAAGGCGCTGCAATTCTCATTTTTTCCGATAAAAAAACGGTCAGAATCCGGCGTTTTTACGAAAAAATGGTAGGGCCAATAATACATTACATATTGGTAATATAAGGACCATTTCAGCCTCAAAATGGCTGTTTTTTCATGAGAGTTCCAACTGATCGAAAATAAAAATCGGCAGTTGCAAAATAATTTTTCAAAAATGATCCGCATATCCGCTTTTTTTCAGAAAAACCGTCACCGGAAGCCATGCCGAAAATCCGAAAACGCGGAAAAACGGGACATCCGCATATCCGCTTTCCTGCAACGGCCGGATTTCGCCCCGGAAAACGTCGTTCCTTTCGGGAAATTTCCGTAACTGCCTATTTTTGAAGTCGAAAAAACTTTTTTCCGGAAAAACACAATATATTGTGGTTTCACCGGTTGACCTATCCATATTATGTGGTATTTTAGAGCTATGGCAAAAAGATACACGGGGGTCTTCACGCCCGTAAAGTTATACCAGCGACCAGGAGGGCATTGAGATGGCGCTAATTAAACAAGTGAAAAAACGGGACGGCAGAATTGTCGATTTCGAGGCGGAACGGATCACATTGGCAATCGGCAAGGCGCTGAAGGCTGCCGGAACCGACGAGCTTAAAATCGGCAAACTTGCCGCGACCCTCTGCGAAGACGTGCGGGAGGGACTGCAGAAAAATCATGCCGCCGCCGATGACGTCCCCTGCATCGAGGAAATTCAGGACCTGGTGGAACATGCGTTCATCAAACGCGGACTTTCCAAAGCCGCCAAGCTCTACATCCTCTACCGCGCTCAGCACGACAAAATGCGCGAGGGCAAAAAACTGATGATGGACGTGCAGGAACTGGTTTCCTCCTACCTCGACCAGGAAGACTGGCGCGTCAATGAAAACTCCAACTCCGGTTTCTCCTACGCCAGTTTGCTGAACCACGTCAGCGGAACGGTCATCGCCCGCTATGCCCTCTCGAACATGTATCCGGCGGAAATCGCCGAGGCGCACAGCGAAGGTGACTTCCATCTGCATGACCTTTCCTGCGGCATTGTCGGCTACTGCGCCGGGTGGAGCCTGCGCCAACTGCTTATGGACGGATTCCGCGGCCGCGGAGGCCGCGCCAGCGCCGCGCCCGCCAAGCATTTTGACACGGCGGTCGGGCAGATCGTCAATTTTCTCTCGACGCTGCAGACCGAATGGGCCGGAGCGCAGGCGTTCAGCTCATTCGACACGCTGCTGGCGCCGTTTGTCCGCAACGACAAACTGCCGTACAGCGAGGTCAAACAGATTGTCCAGCAATTGGTATTCGGATTGAACATCGCCAGCCGCTGGGGTCAGACGCCGTTCACCAACCTGACATTCGACTGGACCGTGCCGGAAGACCTGAAAGACAATCCGGTCATCCTCGGCGGCAAGACGCTCGACGGCACCCGCTACGGCGATTACCAGCCGGAAATGGACATGATCAACCGGGCATTCCTGGAAGTGATGAGCAACGGCGACCGCGACGGACGGATTTTCACCTTCCCGATTCCGACCTACAACATCACCCGTGATTTCGACTGGGAATCGGAAAACGCCAAACTGCTGTTCGCCGTGACCGGCAAATACGGCCTGCCCTATTTCCAGAATTTCATCAACAGCGAGCTGAATCCCGGCGATGTCCGCAGCATGTGCTGCCGCCTCCAGATGGATATCCGCGAACTGCGCAACAAAACCGGCGGGTTGTTCGGCGCGGGCGAGCAGACCGGGTCGATCGGTGTGGTGACGATCAACATGCCGCGCCTGGGCTTCATCTCCAAGGATCGGACGGAATTTTTCTCCCGCCTCGACCGCCTGATGCGCCTGGCGATGGATTCGCTCGAAATCAAACGCAAAGTGGTCCAGCGCCACCTCGACGGCGACCTGTTGCCCTATACCAAGACTTATCTGGGCAGCATGAAAAACCATTTCAGCACGATCGGGCTGGTCGGCCTGAACGAAGCCTGCCTGAACTTCCTCGGCTGTTCGATCTGCGACAAGGAAGGGTCCGATTTCGCGATCGAAGTGCTCGATTTCATGCGCGGCCGGATCGCCGATTTCCAGGCGGAAACCGGACACATCTACAATCTGGAAGCGACTCCGGCCGAAGGCACCAGTTTCCGCCTCGCCCGGATCGACCGCAAAAAATACCCGAGCATCATCTGCGCCGGCGATTCCAATCCGTATTACACCAACTCGTCGCAGTTGCCGGTGGGATACACCGATGACCTGTTCGAAGCACTCGACCTTCAGGAACCGCTCCAGTGCAAATACACCGGCGGAACCGTGTTCCATGCGTTTCTGGGTGAGCGGATCGAAGATGCCGCGCAGGTGGCGGACCTGGTCAAACGGGTCTGTTACCGCTCGAAGATCCCGTATTTCACGCTGACGCCGTCGTTCAGCGTCTGCCCGGTACACGGTTATATCCCGGGCGCGCACGGAGAATGCCCGCTCGAAACCGAGCAGGCGGCCGAAGCATAAATCAACATCAGCACCGGCGGCTTAACCGCCGCCGGATCAAACCGTAATCAACCGAAGGAGAAGAAAAATGGCAAAGTGTGGGGAAAAAACAGAGGTCTACAGCAGAGTTTGCGGGTATTTCCGCCCGGTGACCAACTGGAACAAGGGGAAACGCGAAGAATTCAAAGACCGTAAGACCTACGTCGCCGAGTGCGACTGCAAAAAATAAAACAACTGATCGGACCGCCTCCCGCCTGTTTTCATACCGACGGAGAGCGCTCCGCAGTCGGATTTTCGGCGGGTGAAAATTCAACCCGCCGTTTTTTTATGAAATGACCATCAAAGCGGCATATTGCCGCCCGCATCCCGGCGCGCGGACAGTGCCGGGCGCCGCAAGGCGAAACCTTTTGATTTACATACAGCCATGATTATTCGAGGATTACAGCCATTTTCCATGCTGGACTTTCCGGGCAAGTTCAGTTGTATCGTATTTGTCGGAAACTGCAATTTCCGCTGTCCGTACTGCCACAACCCCAGCCTGGTATTCGACCCGGAAAGCCAGCCGGAAGTAACACGCGAATATTTCCGGGATTTTCTGACACGGCGGGAGGGGCGACTGGACGGAGTCGTGATTTCGGGGGGCGAACCCACCCTCCACGCCGGTTTGCCGGAGTTTGTGAACGAGGTAAAAAGCCGGAATTTCCTGGTCAAAATGGACACCAACGGCACCAATCCGGAAATGATCCGTCAAATCCACGAAGCCGATACCCTCGACTACATCGCCATCGACTACAAAGCCCCGGCCGCCCGCTATTCACTGGTAACCCGCAATCCCGCCCACATCGCGGCGGTCCACCGGACCATCCGCTATGCGGCGGAACAGGGCATCCCGATGGAAATCCGGACGACCATACACCGCGACCTGCTGGCGCCGGACGATTTCGCCACGATGCGGCGGGAGCTTGACGCCCTGGGGGCAAAGCGCTGGTATCTTCAGCAATTCAACACCACTTCGCCGGAACTGATCGACGATTCCCTGCTTGGCCGTCCCACTTACAGCGATTCCGAACTGCTCGCCCTGGCCGATGCGGCGGGCGGGGAAACGCTGGCGCGCGGGCTGACCGGTTCGCTGATCAAGCACCGCGGCGTGGTCAAAGTCGCCAGTTGAGTTTATCCGCCCGATCCAGGACATAGAGTTTTGTGTTTCGTCAATTCACGGAGGAGTTTATGATGAAAACCGTTAAAGTCCGGCAGTTGAGCATTGAGAAGTTTCACCGTTACGGCAGCTATGCGCAGATGATCGACCCCGGAACCGATGCGACGGGGCCGAAAGACGCCCCGATCGTTTTTTTCCGGGACATGGTTCAGGCCGACATTTCCAAGGCCTCGTTTTCGGTCTGCCGCATGGAACCGCGTGAACGGATCATTGACATCGGCGAATTCCACAACCACACCTGCGAAGTTGCCATGCCCGTCGACAACGACGCGCTGGTCTGGGTCGCCCCGGCCGGTTGCGAACGCGAAGTCCCGGTGGATCAGATCGAAGTCTTCTTCGTTCCGAAAGGCACGTTGTTTAAAGTTCATCCGGGCGTCTGGCATCACGCGGCGTTTTCGGCCAACGACAAACCGGTCAACGTCCTGATCGTACTGCCCGAACGCGCCTATATCAACGACTGCCACGGCGTCCCCGTCCCCAAAGCCGAATGGCTCAGGATTGAATACTGAAAAGCAAGTGACGAAAAAATGACGGAACAGGATTTCAGCTCAAAGAGCCCCCCGTTCCGTCATTTCTTATAAAGTGACGACAGCGTTATCCGCCGATCATTTCACATTGAACGATTCTTTCTCATACTGGAAATTGCGGACATATACATCCGGCTTGGCCGCGTTGGCTTCCGGGCGTTTGACGGCGGCGGCGGCGGGCCATTGCAGAATCCAGCCGACGTTCTGCATCATCGCCACAGCCGGGTTCTCGACGAGATAAACCATGCACTGGCGCATCGACGGGTGGCTGAAGCAAGTCATGCCGCTGTCCACCGCCAGCGTTCCGGTTTTCGTGAAATTGAACGCCATGGCAAAGCCGTAGTATTCGCCGCCGAAGCGGCATCCTTTGGCATACATCCGCCCGTGGTTGTCGAACCAGCGGTTATCCTTCGCATACGGCCAGTCTTTGACGAACGGCAGGTGGTTGTATTTGTGGTCGCTCATCGGCATCGGCACGCCGAGCATGTCGGTGATGCGCATGTCGCCGCCCAGGTTGGCGATAAAAGCGGATTCGTTCATGCGGCCGTTGGTGCTGACCCAGAAGTCATGAATTTCGCTGTGGCTCGCATTGGTCTGCACGCCATGCACCGGCGAGATAAACGTCGCTTTACGCAGCGCGAATTCCGTCTGGTTGGCATTATTCTCCGAGATGACCGAAACCGCGTATCCGTGCTGCTGATAGAACAGGCACTTGTCGATCAGGATTTGCGCCTTCTCCGCCGCCGCGGTCCGGATTTCGAAACCGTCCCAACCGGACGCAAGGCGCAGATTGGTTGCCCACAGGAGTTTCTGGTCTTTGCCGCGGAATATCGGCTGTTTGACATCATTCTGGCGCAGCGTCGCCAGGCCCGGCGCGGTTAATGCGACCTGAGCGGGGATATCAAGCCCTTCGGACAGCAGAATCAGCACCGGCGGCAGGACAATCAGCGCCGGTTCACCGGAGGCGGCTTCCGCCAGGACTTTCTTCATGGCGGCAGTGTCGTCGGTTTTCGGGTCGAGGTCCACGCCGTAATCGGCGGCATAGAGGGTACGGGTGAATTTGCCCGCCATCTCTTTCTCGGCAAGGGCGACGGCCGGGATATAAACCCGGTCGAACACCTGTTTCGGCAGCGGCAGTTCAAAAGAGCGCCGCAGGAATGCCGGCACATTGGCAGTGGAGATGCCCTTGCACTGGGAGAACATGAAATTGAACGGAAATTTCGTGGAATACCGGCTCCCGGGAATGTTTTTGATGGCCCATGAGATATCGAACGCCGAATCTTTCAGGGACTGCTCCGTCGGCATGGTATCCCACTCCATCAGGTTGACGGTCTTGCCGGATGTGTTGACCACGGCGGTGGCTTCGATGATATTCGGCATATTGTTCCGGTTACGAATCAGGGGGGCTTTTTTGCTGAAGAATTCGATATTTCGGAGAATCGCGTAGAATTGTACTTCCCCGCGCTTCGGGATATCGACATTCAACAGCGACATGCCGTCGCCTTTTTCTGCCTTGAAAGTCGAATCTTCCACGATCAAGGTACAGCCACCGCCGTTGACCCATGCACCTTCAGGAATCGTTTCCGTTGCGACGGCCTGAAGGTTGATGATCCGTGTGGCGCCACGCAGATTCATCGGGAACGGTTTGGCTTTGGCGGGCATTTTAATCCGGCAGTTCTCGATGACTGCGCCGTCGCCATTGAAGCGGACCACTTCGCGGCAATCAATAAAATCGCAATTCAAAAAAGTGAACAGCGTCGAGTTGGCGTAATGCGTTTCATTCTCGTTGTTGGGTTTCAGGATCGGTTTTTCGCCGTCCCAGGTCAGGGTGTACACGCCATAGGTGGTGGTGGCGAAATCTTTGCGGTTCGGATTGAGGAAGTTGTGGGAATAGAATGCGGCGTCGGATGAATTTTCGAACCGGCAGTTTTCAAACGTGACATTGGAGGTGTCTTCGTTGCCGGTCCATAGGATGACCTGGCGGCGGCCTCCGTCGAAACCCAGGTCGCGCATCTGTATGCGGAATCCCCAGTTGATGAACAGGATATCTTTGGCGGGATCGCTCTGGCGGATGACGCTGCCCTTTTCTCCGCGCAGGTAGAGATACGAGGTCCCGACCAGCGTTTCGCTGATCCGGTAAATGCCGGACGGAAAGAATAATTCCGGTACCGTCACGTTTTCCGTGGTGCTGCTGAGGATGGCGAATTGTTCCGCTTCGCCGGGCGCGACCGGCATCGGCTGGCGGGCCAGCAGGAACGGCACTCTGGTGTTCTTCAGAAAATTCAGTGCCTTCTGGATGGCCGCGGTGTCGTCGGTTACGCCGTCGCCTTTGGCGCCGAAGTCCTTGACGTTGACTCCGCGCGAGTAATCCATGGCGGCTCCCGAGACGGCGAAGAGGAACAACAAGAGTGTGATCGCAATAAAACGCATGAGATGTTTCCTTTTTTTACTGGTATACGATATTATGAGATATTCAATTTTTTTAGACAATTGGACAGCGCGCATTACTTCCCCGGGTGTCGTCGTACCATTATGATCAATAATCGGAACGGAGGGGATCGTAATAATTAAGCCGCGTACTGGTGGTATTGAAGGTAAGCCACTTCTGAATATTTTCGACATGCCCGTCCATCATGAGGAGATTCGCCGACCCCTGCAATGTCGAACGGCTGGTACTGCCTCCGCCATTGTGCGGTGATGAAATTGCCGTGGGTTTGACGACGGAGCCTCCATAACTGACGCTGAAATAAGCCACGCCGCGTCCTCCGTCATCTTCCGCATATGTTTCCGCCAGCACCACCTTGGTGGAGTTATTTTTGGACAGGGTTGATTTGAACGGTTTGGCGGTAAGGCTCACCCCGGTGGAACCGCCGAGATAATCCATGTTGTATCCATATGGAACGCAGACAAAATTGAAGTTATTCAAAGTGGGATTTTCATGAAAGCTGTCCGGTCCGTTGGAGCTCGGATGGTTAAGAGACGGCGAAATAGTCGGGCACATAAATGTTTTCGGCGCGTCAACATATTTCTTGCTCCAGAGCATCCATGAATAATTGTCGTATGACATGTCAATGGCGACCCGGGTATAGTACCAACGGTAAGCCGGCATATAAACATCATTGTTATCAGAGAGATAGCCGTGCATGCCGATTCCAATCTGCTTCAAATTTCCCGTGCAGTTCGACTGGCGGGCCTTTTCCCGGGCCATATTCAATGCCGGCAGCAGCATGGCTGCCAAAATCGCAATGATCGCAATGACGACAAGAAGCTCGATAAGCGTGAAATACATCTTCTTTTTATTCATTTTTGATTGGTTCCTTATGATTGTTCTCTTGTGTATGTTAATAAATCTTTGGGATACGGATTTTCATTCCAGGTCATTTCAAGGGACGAATAAGTGTTGTGCAGCGGAAAGATTTTCAACATTTCATTTTCCGCGCCGCAACTTTTCGACGGATAAAAATACGGTGCGAGCGCCATGTCGGCGGGTTCCGCCCGGCGGTCCTGTTCCTTGATCCGCTTCAGCAACAGCTTGGCGCTGGCTTCCGCCCGCTTCATGATCGGCTGGATCACCGTAGCCAGCGGCACCGCGCATAAATCACAGAGGGCCAGTCCGTCATAACCGACCACTTTCATCTCTTCCGGGACCCTGATCCCGGCAGTGACCAGCGCCGAAACCAGCCGCCCCGCATAATAATCATTGCTGCAGAATATCACATCCGGCGCCATTTCGCGTATTTTACGGATCAGGATATCGGCCTGCCCCAGACATTCTTCCATAATCAGAATGTCCAGTTTCCGGTTCCGACGCTTAAAAGCCCGGAGCAGCCCTTCGTATTTCTCCCGGTTGGGGCTGCCGAAAATATTCCGGTCGAATATCGGCGCCACATAGATGCCCCGCCGACAGCCTTTTTCCAACAGATATTCCGCCGCGCTCGCCGCGCCTGCCGCGTGATCGATATAGATATCCGCTCCTTCGATCCGGGCCGGAGGGCTGAACACCGACGGCACCAGTCCCGAAAGCCCGGAATCATGGAGCGGATTGTATTGCGTAGTGATGATGATGCCGTCGATGCGTTTGCCGAGCAATTCCCGGATAGCGCGCCCGGAGGCTTTTTCGTTCATGCCGTAGGAAGTCACCAGATTATAACCGTGGCGGTCAAAGGCGACGCTGAGCTCGTTGAAATAGGTCTGCTCCTGCACCTGCGCATAAGGCGCGCCATAAACCCCGATGGTGTGGTTCGACACGCCTTTCAGATGCCGCGCCGCCTGATTTGGAATGTAGTTCAGGTCCGCGACAATTTCCAGAATGCGCTGCCGCATGGCTTCGGACACCTTGCTGGTTCCTTTCGGATTCAGCGCGGCGGCCACGGCCTGACGGGTGACTCCGGCGGCGCGGGCGATGTCGTTCATGGTTGCGGGCATTGAAATTACCTTGTTTCATTATTTAATTGCTCGAGTAATTAAATTATACAACACCTTGCCGAAAATGTCAATAGCCGATTGAAAATTTTTTATCAAATTGATATAACGAGCACATTTTTCAGGAATGAACCCAAGGTTCGAAGCCATGCCCCGCGATTCAAGCACAGGGATGGCTTCTCCCGATCCGTCATGATCCCGAAATCAAAATTCCTCCAGAACGATCACGGCATAACCGGTCATTTCGGGCAATTGCACATGGCAATAACCGTTTTCCATTTTGAATTCCAAAGGAATCCGGCCGGGCGCCGTATAGACACGGCTGATATCGCCGGCATCGGCCCGCAGAGCGATTTCAAGGTTGTGGACTTCGCTGCCTTCTTCGATCATATCGACCTTTGCCCCGCGGCGTTCCGGTACAAACGCGGTCAGCCAGACGATCCGGTGGCCCGGCTGCTCCGTAACGGTGGCGCGGCCGTAACTCGGCAGGTTCTTCACCCGCAACAACGGGTCCGGCAAAAAACGCCGGATGACCGATTCCATGAAAACCCGCAACGGCACCTGGGCGTGTTTGTAATAGCTGATGCCGACCGGATGGCTGAAATGCGCCACATGTTCATTGATCGTGAGCGCATCGGTTCCGTCCGGCTGATCCGGCGGCAGGTACAGATACGCATGTTCGTAATCGAAATGCCGGTTGAAATAGGGCTTGATGATGACGGCGCCGGAGGCGGCAGTGGTCGCTTTCAGCGAAATCCCCGGTTCGTACAGCGCCACCGGCATTTCCGGGAAACCGTCGATTTTGTCCGACGGACGGAAATAGGCGGGATGGTGCGGCGATTCCCCCAGGCATTCCGCGCCCCACAATTCCGGCAGGGCGAAAGTATCCGTATCGCGGCGCAATCCGGCGTGTCCGCAGGAAATGACTTTGCCGCCTTTTTCGATGAAATCCCGGATTCGCGCCGCAAGTTCCGCATCCAGCCGGATTTGATCGGTCAATACCAGGATACGGTATTTGCTGAAATCAAAATCAGGGGTGAGCACATCAAACTGCTGTTTCGCCTCAGCCAGCAGCCGCGTATAACCCCAGGCCAGGTGAATGAACGGAACCGTGTCCAACGTATTGTCGTTGGTTTCCGGAGAGATCAGCAATGCGATATCCGTGACGGCCCGGGCGCCGTCCAGCCATTCCTGCAGGCCCTGAAGCTCGCCATAGACATCGGCGATCAGATCATACACCGCCATATTCAGGTCCCCGCGCGGATGAAAATGATCCCCGATATTGGTTCCCATCGCATTGGACAATCCGGAAACACCATCATAGAGCAGACTGGCGCGGGTGCGGATGCCGCCGAAATCCCCCCAGGATTTATGAAAACGCCCGGTCATATTCAATACCGGCAGCTTCATCGTCCGCAGATACCGGGCATAGAGCTGGAGCGTTTCATAGCCCCAGCCTCCGGTCGGCAGGCATTCATACTCCAGATACGTCGCCATGTCGAGCTGTTCGTCAAAACGGAGGCCGTTGAAGTAGAGCAGGTATTCGCGTCCCGCGCCCTTGATCCGGGCATTGATTTTCTCCGCCAGGCGCTGTCTGGAAAAACGGGCGAATTCGTTCTGTTCCATCCCCAGCTTTTTCATTTCACGGATGCACTCCACCCCGATACACGGATGCGGCGTGAAGCAGTCGAAGAAAAATCCGTCGAGCGGATATTCCAGCAGTTCATCGATCATCCCCAGCAGATGCCCGGCGTATCCGCTGTTGTAGCACATCTGGCGGAAAAAATGGTTTTCCAAGGGCGGAATATAGGAATATCCTTCCGGGGAAATCACGGTCCACTCGCGATGAAGCAGCCCTTCTTCATGGCTCAACCCGACATTCAGATAGGCGCTGATCATGATACCGCGCTTGTGCAGGGCTTCAATCATCCGGCGCAGCAAATCGAATTGCAGCGACGGATGGCGGATTCCAAGCTTTGTGTCATAATAAGCATTGCCCAGGTTGCAACGAGCCGGAAAAACCACAAAATCCACTCCGCAACGGCTCAATTGTTCCGCCACCGCATCGCAGTCAAAATCCTTCCCGACCTCCGGGAAAGACGGCATCGTATGAAAATCATACAATACGCTCCATTTGGGAATACGCATTCATCACCTCATCAATATGATTCTGTCCATTAAAAACGCATCAGGGTCGGCAGAGCCCGGCACATACGCCGGCCCCTGTACTTTGAGCGACAATAAAATTTCATACGTATTATCGGCCCCCGGCCGGTAAAATTCGCTCAGGTTGCGCTGAATCCTGCAACTCGGGTGCCCCCACACGTAACAGTCCGGCGACAGCGTTACGCGTCCCAGCGAATACAAATGGAACTTACCGTCCGCCGGGATCTGATCCGCCGGGACCGTCCGGTTGTACAGCATTTTCTTATTCGCCGTATCGTACATGCCGAACTGGAGCTTACCATGCTGTTCTTCCGTCAGCTTGAGCGCAACGCCTCCCGCGGCGTCGGCGTCCCGTAAGTACATTCAGGACTTTGCGGCATTCGTCTCATTTCCCTTGCTTGAACAATTCCTCGGCGGTCTTCACGTCGTTTCCGCTCAGCAGGAAAAATGGCGAAATGATAAGAGTCAATTTCAATTATTTCTCTGATTCTTTATCCAATAAAGATAAAACTTGTTCTTTCGTTAAAGGCGTATTATAAAATTTGATCTCATCAATCAATCCTTGAAAAGTATTATTGGTATTAATATTATACCCGCCGATATGCAACGGAACTTTTTCACCTGGATATTTAAAGAATTGGGCATCATCCATTCCGGTTTCGGACTCTACCCCGTTCAAATACATTTTCCATTCACTGCCATTCCATACCAGAGCCAGAAAATACCATGTGTCTTGCTGGATGGGATTGCTTTTGCTGCTGGAGGCCGCAATCAATTCACCAACATATAATAAAACTTGGCTTCCATTGAGACGAATGCAGAACCCATGAGGCGATCGCCAGGATGGCTTGTAATAAAAGAGTCTGGTCAACCATTGTGACTGTCTGCTCTTAAACCAGCAAGTTAACGAAAACGGCGCATCTTTGAACGGTGGATTATGATATTTAAGAAAATAGCCGAACTGCCCTCTCCCACCGCAGAATAATGCATTTCCCTGAAAACCAGATACTAATATTTTTTTATCTTTCAATGAATCCTTATATTTATCACTCAATTGAATTTCAGCTTTACCAAAATCCTTGTCAAATGACAAATGTAAAACCGGTTTTGCCGTTTCCATTCCCGGGCAACGATAACATGCTATCAATACAAACAAATTGATCATTAAATAAGTTTTGTTCATATTTTTTCTCAGTCCTTAAATGCTTGGATTTCAGAGGGAACCGGGGAGCGAGAATCACCCGGCACAATTATTTTGATTTGATTTGTCGCCATAGGTTTGAAAAGAAATTTACTCGTATGAATATTCCGTTCACTTGATTCAATTTTAATGTCAGCGGCAAGTTCTTTGCCGTCAATGAATAATTTTACTTGAGGGATGAAATTAACAGAGCCGGTCTGCCATGAAATCTCAAGCCGCGAAATCAACTCTCTCGTCGGCAATGTTAATTCGATCCATGCGTTACCCGGAAATTTCCGCCTAAACCTGGGATATTGTTCTTTATAGCCGTCAATCAGTACTTTATCCAACGTAGAAGTAATATTGTTGAAATGATCTGAATATTTGATTTTTGTTCCTCGTGTAAAATATAAGACGTTGCCAGAGTTTTCAAATTTTCCCCTGGCTTCCGCAAAGCGTCTGTAAATGCTGTTGACACTCTCCAATGACTGCAAATTCGGAGCAGAAGAAAATAATTTCACTTCAAATGGCTTATATTTTAATAGCAATTCACCATTTGAAATAGTATATTCTTCGTCATTGGCGGCCAATTCCCTTAATTTGAGCCAACGTGATGGAATTTTTAATATTACCTCATTTGAAGTCATCTCTGGGTTTACACTGAAAATATAAAGATGTCCATCAACAATTTTTCCTAAAACTTGCACATTTCCATCGACTCTTATTTCAGGAAAAATGATGGGTGGTGGGAATCCCCTGCCGGAAACCGTGATAAAATTACAACAGTTCAAAGGCGTCGGTGAACGTTACGTTTCATCGTCGCCCTCTTCTTGGATAACTTATATGAATTATTTAAATAACGCCATGTGCAAGTTTTTTTAAGAGAAAATCCGTTCAAATTGTGAGGATTGGATTTCCAGCGGCCTGATGGAGGAAACAGTTGATGGTATGCGCCGGCAACTTCCGCCCAGCCCGAACGGTCAGATGCCGTAAATCCCTGGCTCTGACTTTTTCAATCTTGAATCTTTCGGGGAATGGTGCATGTTTGGAGTTCCTTTAAATTTAGACGGTTATCCAAATTTAAAAGATTTTATGGGTATAATTTACCTCAAACATGCTCCTTTTCAACTTTTTTCAACTTTTTTCAAAAAAACTTGCACATGGCGTTATTTTCTTCTTGATAACCGAAAAATGAATGATATTATTATAAGCATGCCAACCCAATAAATGATGATTAAGCACAAATTGTATTCCTGAAAAAAGGAGAGTGGATGCAAAGGATATTTTTGTTTTTTGCGGCAGTTGCGATCCTGGCATTGACTGGATGTATCGGGGAATCGACCGGCACAATCCCGGCGGTCGCGGATTTCGATGCTGTTCGCTATATGGGAACATGGTACGAAATCGCCCGGCTGCCTCATTCGTTCGAGCGGAATTTGGATTTTGTCCGAGCGGAATATACGCTGACTGAAGCTGGCATCATTGAAGTGCGTAATTCTGGAAGTCGCGACGGAAATGTGAAGTCCATCGAAGGGATCGCCAAGCTGGAAAGGCCGGGCGAACTGAGCGTCATGTTTTTCTGGCCGTTCCGCAGCGCCTACCGGATCATCTACCTGGAAGAGGATTACTCCGCCGCCATCGTGACCGGGAGCACAAAAAATTATCTCTGGATTCTTGCCCGGACTCCGCAACTGCCGCCGGAGAAACTTCGGGAATATCTCGATCGGATCGCTAGTTGGGGATTTGATAGCGGTCAATTGGAATTCCCCCAACAGTGACCTGCCCGTCACGGTTTTGTAATTTTCCACTCCTCGATACAGCCGGGGGCCGGCTCGAAGATCGGATGTACGGCGAGCTCCTTTTCACTCATCAGTCGGATGGGCGCCGCAGGATCGCGAAGGTTCAGTTTCTGCAATAGATGGTGTCTCTCATATTTGATCCGCCCCGTATGAACCGGATTTTTCATCGGTTTGAATATCCAGTCGATTTTATCTCTGCTGAATGAATCTTTTTAATTTTCAGGAAATTACGAAGGAAAGGATAAATCAGTACTGGGTATTTTTCGATAAAAATGAGTCTTTCAATCTACCATCATTCACATAGTGGATGACCCAAGATCTGCGCATTATGGTGAACCCTCTCCTTGGGCTGCCTTGTCCCTGGCAGATGGAACATTTGAAATCCATGGAGTGCCAGGAGTACGCTGGTCGGAAATAATGAACTATTTGATTGATCACCAAAAGTCGCTTGACAATATCTCCATGAAGATTTTGGTAACGGCAAAAGGGTTTGGTTTTAGCAGTGATTTCCGCAATTTAAAGGTTCCGATGATCAGTGAAGATAATGTTGCCTTAGCAAAACGCCTGATACCCGTCAATAACAGAATCTTGAAACAACTTGGTTATCCAGAAATCACTGCGTCTTCCGAACGGACGTTTCCACCTAGTCAAGGGAATACCGTTCTGCTGGGAGACATTGTCCTTGAACGCAAATGATGCAATATAATCTTTAAAACTAAAAGGAATGAGTCCAGTTCAATACCGAACTCATTCCACATTAACCTAAACCGTCCAAACTTTTGGGGTCACATCAGCTTGCGGAGGTCTTTTTATAATTTATTTTACGGTCCATTTCATGGAATAAGCAATTTTGCCGTTCGGCGCGAGCGTCACTTTCCTGAAAACCGGTTCAAACGTCGAATAGTCCTGTTTGCCGGAATCCCAGAAAACGAAGCATTGCAGGTCTTCCGGCGGCACTTCCACAGTCAGGGTTGTTTTGCCGTCCGGGGAGGAAAATGTGATCCGCGATGATTTGGTGTCGAGGATTTTGTTCATCAGGAATGCTCCTTCCAGCTCCGGATCGGAGGGTGCGAAACGGTAAAGTTTCTCGAAAAATTCACGGCGGAACTCCACTCCGTCACCAAACGTTCCTCTGCCTCCGGCAGTCAGCAGTTTCGGCAGGTTGTGGTAACGGAAGGAAAACGAGATCGCATTCGGGGTTGGGTTTTCGATCCCGGTATTGACCGTGACCGTATCGCCGGCAAACAGGAATGTTTTCGTCAGGACCAGTCCGGCCAGGGTTTCATTATCGCGCTTGCTGATTTTGCGCTGCAGCACCACTTTTACGGCATGTCCTTCCGGCGTAATATCGATAATCTTGTAGCCGGAAGTGATCAGGCAGGCCGCGTTCCGGGGCCACCAGAACGCATCCGCGGCCATGCCCGCGGGGGTACTGCCGTCCGGGGGGATGCTGCCGGATTGCCAGTTGACCAGCATCGCGCCGCGGGCGGGATCGATTTGTACCTGATACTTGCCGCCGCGGATATCCAGACAAGAGGAAGAGGCTTTCAATTCGATATTTCCGCTGTTTACGGGTAGGATTGCGGAAAAATCATTGACCGGATTTTCCGTATTCAGCTCGGACTGGTGTTTTTCCCGGTGGCTTTTTTCCAGGGCGACGGCTTTTTCAATCGCCGGCAGGCGTTGTTTCATCAGCGTGTACAACTGCTCCTGGCTGTATGCCGGTGTTATGACGGAACCGGATTTCACCGGTTCAACCAGTATGAAGGACCAGCGCAATCCTCCCGCATGGGATAGAATACCGTCCTGCAATTGCCTGCCGGTAAAACTGCCGAGAGAATCCCCGTTCATCGAAACCGCGTAATTCCGGGAGATATTCAGTCCGTCCAGGTGCAGCTTGAAAAAGCATTCTCCCTTCTGCCAGAAATTGCCGACGGCAACCAAATGCCGGTCATTTTGTTGAAACGCTTTGTACTGCAGGATTCTGGATTTCGCCAGTCCGGGCAGTTTCCGGGTGAAGTTTCCGCCTTCGCTCCAGTAGGCCGGGAAAAACGGTTCCGGCAGGGGCGTCTCCGGGGTTATCCGTACCTGCGGGCTGATCTCTTTTCCCTGAAAAACGATCTCTTCGAAGCGGGCGATGGCGGTGTTGGCTCCGGCAAGGGCCTGCCAGTAACGGTGGTCGTATCCTCTGGGAAAGAAGTAACCGAACGCGCCATTCCAGCCGTTGAGGAAAAAACAGAGAAATTCAAAAGCCAGCGCTTCCGGCTCCGTAATCCAGTCCTGCCCCTGATACCCGTGCGGAAAGGCAATCATTCCGGGCTGTCCGTGATCGGCGGTAAATTTCTTAATGACCCCGGCGGCGTTCCAGGCAATCAGGTGCAGCCCCGGGAAATATTCGTAAGTTTGAGTGAAACGATGGAAAATATAAGGTCCCCACGGTTCCAGCCACGGCAGTTCCAGGATGTAGTCGGCGATATCGTATTGAGCGAAGTTGGAATCCCGTTCGGGCAGCATTTTGCTCCATGCGATTTCCGGGATGAAATGGGAATCCTTGCCGGCTTTTTTGCCGATTTCGTTAATGGTTTTTTCCAGTTGCACCACCAGGCGCCCATGCTGCCAGGAACGGAATTTGATCCAGTCGGCGCGGTAGGAATTGATGATTTCGCCGGGCCATCTGGCGTTGATGTCGTCCGCGCTGATTTTGCCTTCGGCATATTTGATGAACTCCTCTTTGCAGCGCGGACAGAAGCATCCTTTGAAGTCCAGGTAATACGGTTCCCAATTCGGCATGATCTGGTCGGCAATGTCATCAACGACCAGGATTTTTTCCAGCATGGCGACCACTTCTTTGCGGTAGTAATCGCCCTGGCGGTAGACCTCGACGGGACAGATTTTTTCATTCGGCTTGGTCCAGGGAGAGCCATCCACCAGCCGGAACAGCGCTTCCGGAGGCTTCGGCGTATTGCCGATTCGGTAGCCGTTGCACAAAAAATACGGTTGGATATAACGAACGACGCCGTTGTCTTTCAACGCCTTCGCCAGCGCGGGATTGAAGTGCCCGTGGATAGAGTTGAAGCCGCCGTCCCGGTAAAATTTGACCACGGACTCGACCGCCGGAGCGGAGGTATAATTCATTTCGCGTCCGTACATGGCGGCGGTACGGAACATTTTCGGCGTTTCGCCTTTCACCGCCGGAATGATCTTCAAGCCGATGGTTTCGACTGGGCTGCGGTAATCCTCGTCCTCCACCCAGTATTCGAGCGGATAGGTTCGATCGGAGGCAGGCAGTTCACTCTTCAGCAACAGCGTCGAAACGTTGTACATTCCGTAAAAATCACTGTCGAACGTTTTATGCAGCCCCATGAGGTCGAAATAGCGGACGCCGTTTTTTTCTCCGGCCGGCGGCATATTGCCGGCGTCAAGAAATTCGAACTCCGGCGGAATCCGGACGGCAAGGCGCAGGTTTGTACATTTGGCTCCGGTCTCGTTGTTGCAGGAAAAAACCAGCGAGCCCGGCTGGTTTTCCCCGGCCGCGAAAATCTTATCGAGAAATGCCTGCGGCATCACCCGGGCGGTGACACCGCTGTTCATGGCGGTTTTTTCGAGCTTCACATCATCGATATACGCTTCGCCGATTCCGTATAATGCCAGCGAAATCCCCAGCGTCGTGGTTCCGGCCGGCGCGATAAATTCCAGGCTGCGTTCTTCCCACTGGAGCGGCATACTGAACTCATGGTTGATCGTCTTGCGGGTCTCCTTCTTGTCTTCTCCGGCAAAGGTGACGAAAAGACGGAAGCTGTTCAGTCCCGGCACCGCTTCCAGTTTTCCGCGCAGAAACAATGAAAAACGGAATTTCAGCGGCTGTTCAAGCGCCGGAAACGCCAGCGACTGATTGATCCGGTTGGAGAGCATCGGCTTGCCCTCCGTGTCACGCCTTTGCTGAAGTTCCGGCGGAGAAATCAACGCCGCGCAATATTTGCCCGAATGCGGATTTTCGGCGGAACGGAAACGCCTGGTCAATCCCGGCAGTTCCTTACGGAATTTTACGATATGCTCCCCCTGGTCGGTGGTATGAAGATATTGGGCGCTTCCCCAGGTATTCTGTGCCTGCCAGTGGTCGAGATTGATGTTATCTTCCTCGAATCCGCCGAATTTCAGAAGATTTTCCACGGTACCGGCAGCCTGCTGCCGCTGGATCGCGGCGAAATCGTATTTTACCCCGCCGGGATCAAGTGCGTATGCCGTGGTACTCACAATTCCGGTAAACATCAAATAGAGTGACAGTTTTTTCATAATAACCTCTGATTAGTTTATTTGTAGGGTGTTAATTCCCCGGGCAGCCCACTGGTATTTTTAGCGGCTTCTCCCTGCCAGAATGCCCGCGTGTTCCAGGCGACATGGCCGTCAAAATAAGTCGCGTTGGAACTGTCCATGTGATTCCTGGCGAAACCGGTGGAATAATTCGGATTGAAAACATAATAAGTCGATATGTCGGTCGCTTCGAAAATCAGGGTCCGGGCGCTCGGCGATTTTACCCTGACCACTTTGGATTGCCGGAGTTTGTTCGGTAATTCGGCGGATGCGGCAGCCACATCGAGATACCCGGCATAATTAACCGGCGCATTGCTTGGAAACGTATTTCCCTTGACCGAGGGACAGGTGAAAATGCAGGGGCCATTGAATGCCGCAGTAGCTCCGTCCGCCCCGGGCGTAATCTGGTAAAAAGCCCTTTTGCCGATCTTTACATAAGGAGCCAGGCGCACAAACCAGGCAGGATTCAGCGCGGTCGCATAACCGCTGAAGGTCGCTCCGCTGTTAGCGTCAAATGCAAATGGAATCCAGCCCTCTTCATCATCGTAATACTGATTAGCTCCGGTTCCGATCTGTTTCAGATGGTTGATACAGGCGGACGCGCGTGCTTTTTCGCGCGCTTTGTTCAAGGCCGGCAGCAGCATGGCGGCCAGGATCGCAATGATTGCGATCACCACCAGAAGCTCAATAAGTGTAAACCATTTCTTCATAAGGCAAACTCCTGTTTTGACTTGAGGGGTTGAATTGAAATGAATTTCGAATTTGCTTGAAGAGTGCTTTTTCCCGGCATTACCCGGTAAGGCGTGAAAATGGTCAGGGGCGGCTCGCCGGTTTCGAACCATTCGGATGATTTCAGCATCAGCTCCGCGGCAGCGATCCCGATGTCTTCATACTGAAGATCGACGGTGGAGAGCGGCGGGTCCATGAACCGCCCGCCCGGAAATCCGCAGAAACCCATGACCGACATCTGCTCCGGAATCCGGATCTTCAGTTCCTTCAAGGCGTCATACACGTGAATGGCGTAGAAGTCGGAAAAACAGATGATCGCGCTCGGCGGCCTGGCTCCGAAAACCATTTTCCGGACCGCCAGGCGAATGCTTTCATAGTCGAAAGCCGCCGTTTCAAGAAGGCTTCCGTCGGTGTCCAGATGATTGTACTCCAGCAGTTCCAGATATTCCGGGCGGGTGAAGCCGCGGCAGTAAATGTTTTTCTTTCCTTCCTGTGCCGAGCCGAGCGTTCCGATCCGCCGGTGGCCGAGCCCGGCCAGATGCCGGACGCCGTCTCCGAACGCCTGCCGGATATCACTGAGCAACAGCGGAAAAGTGAAATGTTCCCGGTCATGAAGCTGTCCGTGCGGCGCGATGACCGGAAGCCCGCAGTTTTTGAGCAGCAGCAGTTCCTTTTCATCTCCGTTGAAATTGTTTTCGAGCAGGAATACGCCGTCAATGCGATTTTTTTTGAAGATCGCTTCGGCGGAGTCCGTATTCAGGCTCTGGATGAACCGCTGCGAACAGCATTCGAGCTTCCTTCCCGCTTCTCCGAGGTGTTTTTCGAGTCCCGCCAGGATGTAGCGGGCCGGGGAAGAAAGAGAAGTATTTTCAAAATCCGAAATCGCCAGATAACTTCCTCCTCCGACATTCCGGGTCACAAAAGTCCCTTTGCGCGGTACTCTCTCCAGCAGTTGATCCTGCGCCAGCAGGTCCAGCGCCCCCCGCAGCGTCACCCGGGAAACATGGAATTCCAAAGCAAGCCGCGGTTCGGCTGACAGTTTTTCACCGGGTTTCAGGGTTCCGGCGCGGATGAGATTGCGCAGTTCTTTATAAAGCTGGTATTTTTTCAGATTATCATTCATATTGACCTGTGGTATTTCCTGGTACTATTAAGTATACATAATGAAATACCAATTGTCAATAGCCGGAAAAAGAATTTTCCGAAAAATAATTCATCTTCAAAAATTGCAAGGCTTAAAGTGCATCCGCGGCTGCTTCGCATTTACTGCCTCCGGATCGCAAACCGGTATTACAATGGCGTTTGACGATCGAGTTCCGCCAGATAGCCGCAATACCGCTCATGCAGTTTCCGGGCGGACGGGAACAGGGGGTTCGGGCTCAGGAAATGCGGAGCCTCAAACGTGATGATTTTTTCCACATAGGGTTGTATGGTTTCCAGCTTGAAACGCATTTTGCTCCATTCGATCGGGGGAAACTTCCACGGCATGTCGCGGTCGAACGTTTCCAGGTTCGACCAATAACTTCGAAGAACTGGCCGACGCCCATATGTTCAAGGAATCCCTGAGAAGCATCTATGCCACCGCCGAAAACGCCCTCGATGCCAGGGCTGCGTTTCGGCGCTGGGCAACTCTCGCCGAAACCACCGGCGGCCGCGAGCTCATCGCCATGGCCAAAACCATCCGCGAAAAACTGAAGGGAATCATCACTTACTGGACCTTCGACCGCTTGAGTAATGCATCCACTGAAGGCTTCAACAATAAAATCCGATGGCTTATGCGCCAGGCATACGGCTTTCGCGACTACTTCTATCTAAAATTAAAGATATTTCAGCTACCCTCACTCCGAACTCAAAAGGAGCTGTGAGTTATGACACAAACCGGAGAAGAGGCATTCCGCAGGGACCCCGTAGCAGCTGACCTCGGATTTTGCCGTAATTTTGCCGTAATCCGAGCGGTCATTGGGCTATTTTGCAGTATATTGCAAAGTATTACAGGAATCGGGGATTTTGTTGATTTCGAGGCAAAAAAATGGTGAACCCGGCGAGACTTGAACTCACGACCTCTTGCTCCGGAGGCAAGCGCTCTATCCAACTGAGCTACGGATTCATAAAAAGTAAAATAAATATATCCGTTTTTTTTGTAAAGTAAAGCTCGGAAATAAAAATAAGACAAAATTTAAGGTTCTTCGACGAATTTTGACATGATTGAGCGAAAAACCGTTATTTTTGCAACATAATTTGCAACATGAGCTGTTTTTCAGGGTTTCGGTGACCAGGTAGGATTTTGTAAGCGCCTTAGAATCAAGGCAAAAAAGGTACATCTGAAGAAAACGAAAGCTGATCGGAACTCGGGCGCGGAAACCACCTTTTCCACCCGAGAAACTCTCTCTGTATCGCCTGTAGCCACCCCACTACAAAACCGATAACCCTATCTCAATGGGGTTCTTCTCCGTTTTGATCCAAATTTCGCCTCAAAATCCGCCTGAAAAATCTTTTAAGGATGGAAAAAGGTCGACATTTGCCTTATTGTTTTTGTCTCTCACAACACAAACAAGGAGTTGGAGCAAAGGATCGTCGAGGAGCTGAATTATTACTCGATCGTCTTTCAGGACGTCGTCCTTTTTCACGACACGATCATGGAAAAATCCATCTCGGACGACGCGACGCCACCGATACCGAGGTTTTCGCGGCGGCGGCCGCCGCCCGTTGCGAGAATTTCATCAAGCGCCTGCCGGAAGGCTACCGGACGGTGATCGGTGAAAACGGCGCGACCCTGCCCGGCGGCGAGCGCCAACGCCTCTCCATCGCCCGGGCGCTGTTGAAAGACGCCCCGGTCATCCTGCTCGACGAAGCCACCGCCAGCCTTGACGCCGAAAGCGAGCCCCTGCTCCAACAGGCTCTCTCGACCCTGATCCGGAATAAGACCGTTCTGGTCATCGCGCACCGGATGCGGACCATCGCCGGGGCCGACAAAATCGTGGTTCTGGATCATGGCCGGCTGGCCGAATCCGGCATTCCGCCCCAACTGATCCGTCAAAACGGCATCTATGCCCGCATGGTCCGATTGCAGACCGGGAGCGAAGCGTAAAACAGCCCGTCACTTGCTCGTCGATATTTCGTCATTTATCCGTCAAAGTCAACTTTAAGCTCAACAAATGCCTCGTCTTCGCGGTTGACCCCGGAGTAAATCGGCGACCAGTTGGTGTAGGTATCGTCCCCGCCCGCCATGTGCCGCCGGATGACGTTGATCCCCGCCGAAGCCGGGAGCTCCGCCAGGGGCTTCCGGAATTCGACGGACCAGCCGCCATCATGGCAAGTGGCGGAACTTCTGACGGCTCCCTCCCGCATGCCGTAATCGCAATACAGCAACCGTCCATCCGGGCTCATTCCATAAAACGCATAAACGTCGGTGGCGGATTTGAACCAGATTTCGATGCAGTCACCCTCGTAAACCAACGGAGCGATGACCAGTTGATCCATCTGTTTTTCGGGGCATTCGACCCGGACGATCAAGTCTTTGCCGTCATGGCTCCAGCAGACTTCGGTGCCGAACGGCTCCGGCCCGCCGAGGCGAGCCTGCAACGGCATCCGGCAAACGCCGCGTCCGACCCGCAGCGGAGCGGGCTTGACCCGCGGCCGCAACCGCCTGCCCATTTCCAGAAAAACCCGCTCGCGCATCAACACGTATGCCGGTTCATAAACGTTGCCGTGGTTGAAGCCCGGGAACAAATATAACTCGGTGGCAGTATGCCCCGCCACGCGGGTCAGGGTGGCGGCCAGCAAGGCGTTTTCCTCGGCCCGGGTAGGCCATTCGATTTTCGGATCGCCCGCATAGAGCATAATCGGCGAAAGCTCGGCGGAGGCATGGTACAGCGGCGCATATTCATCAACCGTCATCCGCGGGGGCTGCTGCATGCCGACGGTTCCGTTGCGTTCGTTGACAATCTGGAAATGGGTGCTCATCTGCCCGGATATCGGCATCAGTGCGGCAAAACGGCGGTTCGATTCTCCGAACTGCGCCAGAAATGGAGGCGCCATGCCGATCATCGCCGCCAGATAAGCCCCGCCGGAACCGCCGGAAACGAATACCAGTTCCGGGTCGCCGCCGTATTCGGCGATATGCCGGAAAACCCAGGCCGCCGCCGCCGCCGCGTCATTGAGATAATCGGGGCAGCGGGCCCGGTCGCCGCTCAGCCGGTAGTTGGCGGAAACGACGATCACCCTGGAGTTTTTCAGTGTCTCGGGGATGAATTTCCCCCCGGCGGAAAGTCCTCCGCCGTGGAAAAACAGAATCGTCGGGGAAAATTTAGCGTTTAGCGGATAATAAATATCCAGTTTGCAACGTTCCTGCAAATAGTCCAGATTACCATGTTTCGGCATATCCGCTTCATAATAAGGGATATTATCAATTTGATCGTATGAATAGAGCATAGACACCGCCTGTTTTGTGTACCGTATACAATATATCACCGAAAACATGAATGCAACGGAAAAACAACAAAATAATAGTAAAATCAGGAGCTATTCCGCCCTGCGAGCGGGCAGCGTTTCGCCGCTGCACGACGCCCGGGCACGGCCCGGTACGGACGGATGCTCCGCATCCTGACTACAAGAACTTCGTGGCGGCACGTTGCCGCACGCTGCGCGGCGGATCGTACCCGCCGCTGGTCGCCTGTAAGGCAAAAAGGATTTGTCGCGTTATTTCAGGATTGGCTGGATTCCGCGTCTGTTTTCCGGCGGCGGCTCAGGAAAAGCGCTCCGGCGCCGAACAGCACTGCGGCCAGAACACCCGGCAACGGGCGCCCGCCCGGCCCCGCCGAACCATCATAGAGGTTGATGAAATATTCCTGCAATCCGGGCTTATGGATGGAATCGGCCTGTACTCCGGGATGGCCCGCTTCAATGATACCGACCTGAAATCCCTCGACAGGAGCGTCGAACCCGGCATGTCCACTCATCAGGCAGGTGCTGAATAAAAGAATCAAAATATAGGTTTTCATCGCCCGGTTCTTCTGGTTTAAAGGTTCTTCGCTCTTTGACCATTGCCTTGTACAGGTTTTAATAACCAAAGCCCCGATACGAGTGTCGCCTCGAAGGACTTTTATCTGTTATTAAAAAACCTATTTCCGGCCTAATGTATACCATTATAATATAGAAATTGATTAAATGCAAACCAAAATCACCGTCTCAATGCGATTTTTCCTTATACTTTTTATTGTCCTTTTGGTTTTCGAAAAAAATGCGCCGGATTTTCCGGCGCCGGAAATGATTCATTCAATGCCTTCCAATTGCCAACTGAAAGCCTTGTCGTTGATCTCCAATTCAAATTCCTTTTGACGGGGAACCGTGGCCTGCCGCAAGATTTTTCCGTCCCGGCCGCGCCATGTAACCTGAATCTCCGTTCCTCCGCCAAGCACCGGAAACTCCGCCGGGTCAAACCGGATCGTGTCTGTTTTCCGGAACGGAGCCGGCGTCACCGTCAACCCGCCATCCGACGGCAACGCATAATCGGCGTAAATATCACGCTGGATGAAATACGGCTTGCCGCTGATGTCGAACGGCTCCAGATTCAAACCCTCCGGATACGGCGGAATCCATTCTTCAAACTGGTTCCAGCACCGGACGCCGAGTATTTTTTCCATGAACGCCGATACCGCATAAAGGGTGCCGCGCGGGCTGCCGCCGGCCAGAATGATTTTATTGTCCTCGGATTTGATCCGCCATTGCTCCCCGTCCAATGCCCGGCCGGCGGCGGAACCGATTATGAATACCGGCTTCTGACCGTCGATCTGCAGATCGAAATTCAAGATTCTTTTCAATTCCGTAACGGCGGTGGTTTCGGCGGGAGCGGGCTTCTCCGGCATTTTGAATTCATAATCGGCAGCCATCACACACAATCCGAAACTCAGCAGGCATAAATTCAACCGTTTTTTCATCATGATCACTTCACTAAGCTAATCATCATAAATAATTGAATAATAACTTCCTCCATATGCCGATACCGATATGAGGAATCTGCGCCAAGCGTTGATTTCTCCATCCGTGCATGACTCTGCGGATTCGTTGCAGAATTTCGTCGCATCCGTTTTCGATGGTTTTCGCGCCGTGAACCAATGACTTCAGCCAACGCCAGGCTCAAAATTCAATTGTCTTTTCATCATTTATGCCCTTTTATACGACATTTTGTGGATTCGCCTTGTCTGGTTTTCGAGGCAAAAAATCTTTGGGATATTTTGTGAAACGACTATTGACTTTTGGGGAAAAATCGCTATAATAGCAATATGAATAAATTGCCGACACAACAAATCGATGGTTTGATCGATGGAATCGCGGTTTTGCAGGAGCTGGCCGCCAGCAAAACGCCGATTCCCGGCGTGGAGTTGGCGGCACGGTTGAATTTAACCCCAACCCGTATCAGCCGAATTCTGAAAACATTTGCTTATCTGGGCTTTACACACTGCAACAGTTCCCGGAAATACACCATTGGCCCAGCCATGCATGTGATGGCGGCACAGAGTATGGCGGCCTCCGGACTGTTGCGGCGGGCGTTCGAATACCTTGAGTTATTGTCGGACGACTATGTGACGGTGGCGTTGGCGGTGCTCTGGAAACGCAAAGTCTATTATCTTTTTCATAAAGCCGGAAATGTCAAGCCATTTGAGGGAATCGGTTCGAATCTGCTTTACAATGCGGAAATTTCCAGTCCCGGCATGGCGCTGCTGGCGGAATATTCGGACGAAATGCTGCGGGAAATTTTTTCTGAAAGCGAATACTCCGAACTGCGCTCGAGAATCAAAGATGTCCGCCGGGAAGGGTTTGCGCTGATTGAACGGGAGGAGCATTACAGCGTCGCCATCGCCATTGGCTCCCCCGGTTACGCGGCCTTGGCGGTTACGGTGCCCAAATCGACGGAAATGCTGGAGAAAGCCGTGGCGCAACTGCGTTATTGCGTCTGCCAGATCGAGGAAAAACAATTTCATTCCGATTGAATAATTGAATAGGGGAATCGCTTTTATGAAGTTATTGAGTTTTTTGTGGTTAATGCTGTCATTTTCAATATTATTGGCCGACACGGCCGCCATTGAATTGCCGAATCCGAGCTTTGAATTCGATACTTACGGCATCGGCGTGCCGGATGGCTGGAAAATACCGGAAAGCACAGCGGTGAAACTTGTCGGAAACCCGGTATCGGACGGCGGGAAAGCCGCATACTTCACTTCCGGTTATGTCCTGGTCAGCCATGAATGGAAAATCGCTGCGCCCGCCGGTATTCGCTTGAGGGGTAGTTTTGATGCCGCAGGCAACAACGGGGCGCGTATCGGCTTGCTGATCGGATTCAACCGGGAGCAGGATGGCAAAAAGCGTTTCGTCACGTCGCGCGTCTTCTGGGACCGGGAATCGGGCGCGGAATACAAGCGTTTCACCTTCGACTATCAGGTTCCGCCCAATGCCGCTGGAGACAGGCTGTATTTCGCGGTATACCGCTCCAACAAACAAGGCGAAGTGTATCTGGATAATTTTGAATTGGCCGCGGACCGAGCCGGGGCAACGCGGAGCGCCGAAGACAAAAAGCGATATACCGCGCTGTTGCGGGATTACGAATACGCCCGTGAAAAAGGGCTATCGACTCCGGGAGCGGAGCATATCCTGAAGATTATTTCCGCCAAAATCGACTTGTTGGAGAAAGCAACGGGAAATGAACTGGAAAAAATCCAAGCAGATACCAGTCTGGGAGATATCAATGCTTCTCTGAATAAACGGATTACCGGCAGGCCGATGGATGCAAGTTGGTCCGATGCTTACCTGCGGCTGGACAAAGGCCGGACATTTCCGGCCGAAGCGAAGTACCTGTGTGATTTATTGAGCCTGGAAAATGAATACCAGGCCCTGGGAATAATTGTTGCCAACGGCGAGAGCTCGGAAGTCGAACTGCCGGTCGCCATCAACGGCATCGAACGGTTCGGCGATGAGGTGGAATTGCGTCGTCAGGTATTCATGATGAACTGGTATCAGCGGGAACGCACATTGACCGCCGACCCGCTGCCGTTGTTGCCGAGGAAAGACGGCAACTGGCTGCTGAAGATATCCCCGGGCGAAACGGTGAAACTGTATCTGAGTTTCAAAGTGAAGGAAAAAACAGCCGGAAAGTATCGGGCTGAGGTGACCATCGGGGAACGGGTTTTGACCGCGGATGTGACCGTGAGAGATCATGTCCTGCCGACGGAACCGGCGTTCGGGCATATGCAGTTCATCTATGCAAACCGGGAACCGGCGGCATCTCATCCCGAACTGGCCGCGCTGGATTTGAAAAAACATTACGTGACCACGATTGAGTTTGCTTTTATGCCGAAGGCCGCCTTTACCGCGCACGGGGAAATCGCGAGTATTGATTTGGAAGGAAGCCCCCAGGAAAAATGGATGAAAGCTTATGGCGGGCAAGGGCTCGAACTGGGGATTTTCTGGCAGCCGTCTTATAAGAGATTTAAGATCAAAGACAGCGATCAATACATACCGTATGTGGACGAAAAGAACCAGTTGACGCCGGAATGGAAAAGGGCCTTTGCCGGTCTGATGGCAACATGGCTTGGTTTTGCGGAAAAATCAGGGTATGGAAAATACATGACCATGCTGCCGGTGGATGAGCCTTCATCACGGGACGAATTTGCCAACGCGCCGGGAAGCCTGGTTTTGAATGCGCAGGATGTCTGTCGTTACCTCAGGGAAATCGCGCCCGGATTGCCGCTGATGGTTACCGGCAGCAACTATACGTTGCCGCAGGATATGAACGCCCTTTTGCCGGAAATGGATCTGGTGCTGCCGCACTGGCCCCTGCCGGAGACGTTGAAGCGCTGGGCGCCGCCCGGTTATGACCCCCGAAAAGAGTTTCTGGAAAAAACTCTTCCGGCATTGCTGGATGCCAGAAAAACCCGCGGCGTCCGCTTGTGGAGCTACCATGTGGAAGGCGGAAAAAAGGAAACCCCGCAATTTGAATATTGCTATCCGATGGGCGCGCTCGGAATCGGCCTGACCGGAGTCGGCACCTGGGCTTATAATGTGATTTACGGGAAAAGCTGGGACGATACCGACGGTAAAATTCTTGATTACAGCTTTATTTATAACGGGCTCGAAAATCATCCCCTGAACAAAGAATACAATCCCGCGCGTGAAGTCATCGTGCCATCCATACGTTTCAAAGCATTGCGCATGGGAATTCAGAATGCGCGTATTCTCTTATCACTGCAGCAAAAAATGGAAGAGGGCAAATTGAAACCGGAAACGGCGGCACAGGTCAAAGAAATTCTGGGCGTCTGCCATCAACTGGGAAAAACCGCGCAATTCGATTATGAGAAAATGCGTATGATATCGAATCAACTGAGAAACATATACGAATAACGGAGGAAAAAATGAACCGGAAACCCTGCATGAATTTCACCCTCATCGAACTCCTGATCGTGATTGCCATCATCGCCATTCTCGCCGCCATGCTGCTGCCGTCTCTGGCAAAGGCAAGAGACACGGCATTGCTGGCGCGATGCACCGGCAATTTCAAACAATACGCCACTGCCCTTGGAATGTATGTGCATGATTATGAAGATTACCTGGGGGCGATCTCCGTCCATAGCGGCTCCATGAGCGCCAGCACCGGGGGATTCACCTTTCCGAAAGGCTACAACCGCTACTTCGCCAATCCGGACAGCACCTCGGGAACAGAAGTTATGCTCTGCCCGATAACCAAACGGGATTATCCTCAGGACAACGTTTATAACCAGAAAAAATGCTCCGTTCGCTGGAACTGCTGCAAGATGGGCTGTACAAATATAAAAGAAGACGAACGCGGCACATTGGGCATGCCCCGCAAAATTACCCGGGTGAAACGCCCCGGCGTCGCCCAGATTTTCCAGGATGCTTACCCGATCCACTTCAATAATACGGTCCGGCGCGGCACTCCCGTCACGTTTGTGGATGGTCATGTGGAATATCGTTTGTACCAAAATTCCAATACGCAAGTGCCTGGAGTCATGCATGCATCGCAGGGATGGGATGCGATTCCGGATTATTGAGAATCCCGGCAAGGATGATTTTTGTTAAAAAAACGGTGATTTCAGGTGTACGATTCACAGACATCGTTTCAATTTTTCAATCGTTTTCCTGATGGGATATTCAACGTGAAATTTAAATTTCATGGAATTGTAAAATCCATAAAGACAAGGATTCACAGAAATATTTTCAGAGGATGCTTTTTCTTGGTTTTTCCTTCGAATGATTGAAATGATGTCTATAAATCACACAAATCAGCTATGACTTGAAATATTCGATTGGAATTCTGTTGGATTATCTGTTGGAACAGTGTCGATACCGTCGGTTGATTTTTATCAACGAGCGTGACGAATGTCCTGTTGTCCAGGCATACGCCCGGGCCAAACATGACGCCATCAGTGCTTATTTGAAAGGGAAATATTCGGATGTTGACTTTTCATTCTGCGTCATTGATGAATCGGACAAAAAGCCCCGGACTTATCCGGGGCTTGACGGTTCCGCAGCGCAGTCCGCTTATTCGTCGGCCGATTCGGCCGGCTCTTCCGTGATCACGTCACGAAGGGGCTTCTTGTTGCCGTGGTCCTGGACCCGGTCAACCAGCCGTTCGATCTGAGTATCGATCTTGCCGATGGCGGAATCAATGGATTCGAACATGACTTTCGTTTCGGCTTTGGCGTCGAACTGGTGGTTCTTCAGGGAAACCGAGATTTCCACGATATTGCGTTCCTTTTCGACTTCAAGCATAACACGGGCGCTGGTGATCTTGAGATTGGGGCGATCGAGAACGGCATTGAGCTTTTCTTCGATCTGCGCTTTCAAGGCATCACTCACCGAACAATTTCTGCTACTGATAATAATCTGCATTCGTATTCTCCTTGGTTACATGGTAAATTGAGGGCCCAAATAGACTTCCTTGGCCTTCTCGTCGTTGGCCAGGAACTCGCCGGGGCCTTCAAGCAGTATCTGTCCCTGGGTCATGATATATGCCCGGTCCACCACCGACAGCGTTTCGCGGACGTTGTGGTCGGTAATCAGGATACCCAGTTTTTTCTCTTTCAGGCGGTAAATAATCTGCTGCACATCATACACGGCCAGCGGGTCCACCCCGCTGAACGGTTCATCCAGCAGGATAAACGACGGATTGGTGACCATGGCGCGGGTGATTTCCAGCCGCCGCCGTTCGCCGCCGCTCAGGGTCATGGCTTTCTGTTTGGCCAGGCGGGTCAGTTCCAGTTCGTCCAGCAGTTCGCCCAGGCGTTTTTTGCGCTCGGTGCGGCTGATGTCCAACGTTTCGAGGATCGCCATGATATTTTCCTCCACCGTCAGCTTACGGAAAATCGACGGCTCCTGCGACAGATATCCCATCCCCATCCGCGCCCGCTTGTACATCGGCACCTGGCTGATGTCGTAGCCGCGAAAGTGAATCTGCCCGCTGTCCGGCCGGATCAGTCCCATGATCATATAAAAACTGGTGGTCTTGCCCGCGCCGTTCGGCCCGAGAATCCCGACCACTTCGCCGGCGTTCACGTGAATCGACACTTTGTTCACCACGCGACGCCCATGATATGCTTTTACCAGCTTTTCCGCTTTAATCAAATAATCCATTCGTTACTGCCTTTGTCATGTAATACTACTATCATAAAAAATGCCGCCGTCAAGTCCGGAACCATTATTTTTTTCAGAATGTCCCGGGCGGAATCCGACCGTCGCTGACCACGCCCTGCCGCCCGGATACCATGCCGCTCTCGGGCCAGTACTGAACGATGTCATGAAGCGTCTCCTGGGCATTGTTCCGCAGTTTGACTTTGTTCCCCGGAGACGCCAGCAGGTCAAACCGTTTGTTGGTCACGATATATTCGCCGTAATCGCCCAGCGCCGAGGTCCGGCTCTTGTCCTGCACCCGGGCCAGCCCGACATTGCGCAGGCAGACGATTTTCTCGAGTTCCTTGCCGAAGCCGAGCCCGACCTGTTCCGGCATGGTGGTCTGCTCGGTATCGCGGACGCGGCGGACGGTTTTCGGCGGCGGGAGCTCTTTGAAATTTTTCAGGTAAAAATCCATTTTATTGCAGGTCAGCCCGCTTGTCGCGTCAAACATCTTGACGTTGCCGTCGAAATAACCGAAATTCTTGCGGAAATCGATCTCGCCGCGATCCGCTTTCACCTGCGAACTGCTGTTGAAGGTGGCTCGGCTCGCCAGCCCCTGCCCCTTCGGCGGTTCGGCGGAACCGTCCTTCGGCACATCCTTGCCGCGGAAATGTACATTGCCCACGCTGACGAGCTTGGCGATTTCGCGGTTGCCGACCTTGACGCTTTCATCCTTCGCCGGTGCGGGCTTCTTCTTCTCCACCGGTTCGAAATAGACGGTCAGGTAATCGCAGGTCAGATAACCCTTCGGATCGTCGACCTTCACATCCTGTTCGCAGTAAATCTTTTCCAGCTCCTTGCCGCCGCCGCTGCCGAGGGCGTTCAGCGGATTGTCGCCGCCGAGCAGATTGGCTTTTTTGGCGGGTGCGGCGTCTTTTTTGGCTTCTTCGATCAGATAGACGATCATTTTGCCACAGTCGAGGTTCAATTTTTCATCCCGGACTTCGACGTTGCCGGTAAAAGTCAGCAGACCCTTGCCATAGTTCAAATCCGAGAAGTCCGATTTGATATAGGAACGTAATTTCTTGCCGTCGGCATCCGCGCCGGACGCCGTCTGAATCCTCGAATTGGTATCCACTTCCATTTTGCGCTCATCCACCCAGACGGTGATTTTGTCGCCGGTCACGGAATCTTCGGCGCGCTTCAGGGTCGGGTTGTCCCGGGTCAGGACCAGAACGTTCGTCCTGGTGTTGTAGTCCAGTTGGCCGGAGGTCGAATACGACGACGGGCCGCGGCGGCCGGACGAATCAAGGTCGCCATCGCGCACCACGATCACGTCGCCGGTGCATTTGACCGCGGCGATTTCCTTGCCGCCGCCCATGCTGCTGTCCAGCGAAAGCGCGTCGGTGGAAGCCGGTTTCGGTTGCTTCGGTTCCGATTCCGTTTTTTCTTTTTCCTTGTCGGCGAAGGTCAGTTCCATCCGGTGGCAGTTCAACTGCATGGCCTCGTCCGTCACCCGGACGTTGCCCAGGAAAACCCCAAGGTTCTTCGCCATATCCATATCGAGGAACTCGGAATTCACGATCGTCGGCGCCATCGGCTGCCCGGAATCGGACTGCCGCCGCATGACAATCTGGCAATTGCGTTCACCGCGCAGTTTTTCGTCGTCGCGCCAGATGGTGATCTCCTCGGCGGCAAGGCTGTCCTCGCCGCGGCGCATCACCGGGCGGTCGCCGCTCAAGATGATTTCGCCTTTTTTCACATTGTACACGGCCTGCCCGGAGGTGGCGGTCTGGTCGCCGTTTTTCTTCTCGTCTTCGGTCAGAATCCGTTCGATTTTGACATTGCCGAAGCAGGAGACCTTTGACACACCGGCATTGCCGCCGAACGAATCCAGCGAGATTTCAGTCCCTTTTTCATTTTTTTCCGCGGCGTTCCGATCGGCTCCGCCGTCCTCCGGCGGCTTGCGCATGTCCACTTCCAGGCGGTCGCAAGTCAGGATGAAACGATGATCCAACACTTTTACATGGTCTTTGAGAATGGCGATTTCCTTGTCGAAATCGATATACAGCGAATCGCCGAACGCCCGGACCGGTTCCGCGGCTTTTTCAGCGGAAGCCATGTCGCCGCCCATGCGGATGCGGATTTCGACCTGGCTCTCCACGGTGACGTTGCGTTCCTTGAAGTAGGCGCGGAAGCCGACGCCGTTCAAGTCCATCATCGGCGAACGGAAATAGACCCGTTCCTTGCCGTAGGCGTACTGGTCGTCGATGTCCACAAAGGCCTTATCACTCTTGATGATGCCGTCCGAATGCAGCATTCCGGCCCAGAACGCCAGGATTTCAGGCAGGGGGGCGTCGAGCGCATACGGCTGGTAATTATCGAGGTATTTGATGCTCTCGACATCCACGTCCTTTTTGATCAGGTCGATAATCGGATCGTTCAGCTCCAGCCGGTCGGCATGGCGCTGGGTCTGGCGGCTGTAGACAAAGGTCTGGAGGCGGCCGTCGCGGTAGATCGGCAGCTTGGAAATCTCCCCGATCAGGTTTTTAAACGTATCCACCCCCTGCTGGGCCCAAACGGTCCCGCCAAGGATAATGCCGAAGATCAACAAAAGCTTTTTCAAGATAAATATCTCTCCATCAATTGATTCCAGGTTCCCTGCCGTTGCAGCAGCCAGTCGATGACTTCCCGGACGGCGCCGTGTCCGCCGCCGCGCCTGGTGCGGAAATCCACATGTTCATCCATATAATCCTCGGCTTCGGCCACGGTCACGCCGATTCCGGCCTGTTTCAGCACCGGAATGTCGACCACGTCGTCGCCCATGTACAGGCATTCTTCGGCTTTCAGGCGGTTTTCTTCGAGCAGAACGGCGAAACCGGCGCGTTTGTCTTTGCACCCCTCGTAGGCGAACGACATGCCGAGTTCCTTGATCCGCTTGCGGTTCGCCTCACAGGAACGCCCGGACAGCACGCCGACCAGCAGACCGGTCCGCATCGCCATTTTGATCCCATGCCCGTCGGCGGCGTTGAAAAACTTGATTTCGTCGCCGCCGCTGTAGCCGAACCGTCCGTCCGTCAGCACGCCGTCGATATCCAGCACCACCGCTTTGATTTTGTCAATTTTATCTTGACTTACCGAGTTCATAAATCGCCTTTACTTCCGTCAAAACCGTTCTGATGTCTTCAAAATTCAGGGAATTCGGACCGTCCGAAAGCGCCTTCGCCGGGTTCGGATGCACCTCCGTGAACAACACGTCGATCCCCACCGCGGCCGCCGCCCGCGCCAGCGGACGGATGAATTCGCGCTGTCCGCCGGACGCATTGCCCAGCCCCCCCGGCAACTGCACCGAATGGGTGGCGTCGAACACCACCGGCACGCCCAGCGAACGCATGATCGCCAGCGAACGCATGTCCACCACCAGATTGTGATAGCCGAACGAAGTGCCGCGCTCGGTCAGCATGACTTTTCCATTGCCGGTGGAGCGGACCTTTTCCACCGCGCCTTTCATATCTTCGGGGGCCATGAACTGCCCCTTTTTGACGTTGACCGTTTTGCCGGTGCGCCCGGCGGCCAGCAGCAGGTCGGTCTGGCGGCACAGAAATGCCGGAATCTGGAGGACGTCAACCACTTCCGCCACCCGGTCCACCTCCACGGTTTCATGGATGTCGGTCAACACCGGCACCTGAAATTCCCCGCGGATCCGGGACAGCATATTCAGCCCTTCCTCGATCCCGGGGCCGCGGACAGAACTGCCGCTGGAACGGTTCGCCTTGTCAAACGACGCCTTGAAAATATACTGCACATCCAGTTCCGCGCAGAGTTCCGTCAGATATCCGGCGACTTCCCGGCATATTTCCAGGCTTTCGGCCATACAGGGGCCGCCGATCAAGGTCAGCTTGCCGCCGACCGTCACTTTTCCGTCAATATTGATTCCGTTCATTTATCGCATCTCCTTGATTCGGGCTTCCGCGGCGGCCAGGTCCTCGGGCGTATCGATCCCGATGCTTTCCAGATGGCTGACCAGCACGTAAATGCCGACGCCATTCTCCAGCGCCCGCAGCTGTTCCAGTTTTTCGCATTTTTCCAGACGGCTTTCCGGCAGGGCGACAAAACGCTCCAGCGCCCGCCGCCGGTAGGCGTAAATTCCCCAGTGCAGATAGGCCTGCGCCTCGCAGCCCCCTTCCCGCAGGTGCGGAATCATCGAACGGCTGAAATACAGCGCCCGGTTGTCTTCGCCGAAAACCACTTTCACCTTATTGAAATCATTCGCCACCGCGCTCCGCGCGCACGGCACCGCCACGGTCCCCATTTCCAGCTCCGGGTTGCGCCGCATCACGTCGATCAGCTCGTCGATCACGCTGGTCGGGATCAACGGTTCGTCGCCCTGGACGTTGATGATCAGGTCGTAATCGCTTCCCCGCACCGCTTCGCAGATGCGGTCGGTCCCCGACGGATGATCCGGCGAGGTCATGACCGCCGTGCCGCCGAAGTCTTCCACGGCTTTGCGGATGGTTTCATCGTCGGTGGCTACGATCACGGCGTCGGCTTTCGACGCCTTGCCTTTTTCATAAACCCACTGGACCATCGGCTTGCCGCCGAGCAGCGCCAGCGGTTTGCCGGGGAAACGGGTACTCGCCATTCGCGACGGAATCACCACGGCGGTTTTGCAATTGCTCATATCTTCCATACCTCAAACGTTAAATTACGCCAGGGAAAAGCTTCGGATCAGTTCAGCCGCGCTGACCGTGGCGGTACCGACCCGCCCGACGACGATGCCCGCGGCAAAATTGGCGATATGCGCCGCGTCGGCGATATCCGCTCCCGCCGCCAGCCCCAGCGTCAACGCCGCGATCACCGTATCCCCCGCCCCGGACACGTCGAAAACCTCCTGCGCCCGGGTCGGAATCACCAGCATTTCGTGGTTGCGCCGGAACAGCGCCATCCCTTGTGCCGCCAGCGAGATCACCAGGCATTCGGGGGCCCATTCGTCCAGCAGGATTTCGGCGACTTCCAGAAGCTGCGGGTCCTCCCGGGGCGGCAGCCCCTGGTCCCGGAACACCCGTCCCGCCATGGCGAACGCCTCGCTCCGGTTCGGCTTCATGAACGACAGCCCCCGGACCGGGCGCAAATGCCCCGGCTTGGGGTCCAGAGCCGTGACGATACCTTTTGCCCGGGCCGCCGGAATAACGGTTTCCAGCATCTCTTCGGAGAGCATGCCCTTGCCGTAATCTTCAAAAATGATGGCGTCGATTTTATCTTCTTCGATCAATTTCATCATCTGGCCGACTGCGTATTCGCGGCAGGTATTTTCCACCTCGCGAACGTCTTCGAAGTCAATCCGCAGGAGCTGCTGGTGGCCGGCGATGATCCGTTGCTTTTCGATCGTCCGCCGCCGGGGATCGGAATAAACGCCGCCGGAGTCAATCCCGAACGTTTCCAACTGGCGGTGCACCTCCTCTCCATTCGCGTCGTCACCGACCACGCCGAAGGCATAAACTTCTTTGCCGCCCATGGTTACGGCGTTGCGCATGACGTTGGCGGCGCCGCCGAGGCAGTTGGTTTCTTTCTGCACATGGACGATCGGCACCGGGGCCTCCGGCGAAATCCGGGTGACGTTGCCCCATATATAAATATCCAGCATCAGGTCGCCGACGACCGCAATCCGGCATTTGCCGAAATGATTCGCCGCCGCCGTTAATTTTCCGATATCATAGGTCATGGATTCTGTTCTTTCGCATTGTTTTTGTATGGTTCTTCCAGCTTTTTCAGGTAACTGTCCATGTTCAATTCGAGCTGGCTGCTGTAGGCTTTTTTGTCATTTTTGTAACGGTTGGAAAAGGGTGGGATGCGGTTCAGTTCGTCATTGATCTGGTTGATCTGGGCGCGGCTCATGAAATCGACGCTCCGCCGCAGGTAAATCGCCATTTCGTCCAGCGCGGATACGATCAGCGCGGCTTCGCCGGCGATGCGTTCGTCGCGGCTCCCGGAAATATCGCGCATTCCGTCGCGGGTAAAGTCGAAAAATGACGCCATGCCCTGCTTCGCCACTTCCTGGTCCCAGATGTCTTTGTGCCGGACCAGCAGGGGAATCGTCACCGCCATCGCCACTTCGGAGACCAATATCAGAAAAAACAGCGTCACGGCAAGGTACGCCACATAGTCCCGCTTGAACTTGGCCGAAAACAAATTGACTTCTTTTTCCTGACGCTTATCCACCGTCTATCCTTACGTTTATTCACCAGCGGTTAATCTACAGCCGCAAGCGGATTTTTACAATCCGGTTTTTGTTAAAGTTGATTTAACAGCGCCATCATCCGGTCCATCTGCTGCTCCATCGATTCGACCAGCTTGAATTGGTTGCGGCAGCGTTCGATGTTATGGGTGGGACGCTTGGTTTTGAAATAAACGTCGCCGTTGAGGTAGTCCGTCAGGAACCGGATTCCGATTTCCAGGGTTATCAGTTTGGCGGAGAACGGCAGGTATTCCTTTTCCGCTTTGGTCAGGCATTCGCTGCTGCTGCTCCAGAACCCCCTCAGCATCGCTTCGAACATGGAAAAATCCATGTATACCCGGCGTAAATCCACATCGTCCTCCTCCGCCGGATTGGTGCCGGAGCGGACCATGTCGCCGAAATCGTAAAGCCCCAGTCCGGGCATGACCGTATCGAGGTCGATCACGCAGATGCCCTCGCCGCTCAGGTCGTCGATCAGGATGTTGTTGGCCTTGGTGTCGTTGTGGGTGATGCGCTCGGGGATGTCGCCCGCGGCATGGAGTTTGAGGAGCGTACCGGTTTCGTCCTTGCGCTTCAGGGCGAAATCGATTTCGCGCCGGGCGTTTTTGGCCCGTCCGTAGGCGTCGGCGTTTACGGCCTGTTCCAGTGCTTCCAGCCGTTTCGGGGTGTGGTGAAAATCGGGAATCGTTTCGTGGAGGCGCTCGCCCGGCAGGTCCACGAGGTCGTTCTGAAAGAGCCCGAAGGCCCGCGCCACGTTATACGCCTGCGTTTCATTCTGCAGCACGTCATAGGAACGGGCGTTTTCCACAAAAATGTAAGAGCGCCAGAAGTTGCCGTCGTCGTCCTGAACGTAGGGTTTGTCGGTAAAGGAGCGCAGCAGGCGAAGCGTGCGGAACCGGGTTTCGCTGTGGCGCGACCGGATTTTATTCAGCAGATGCTGGGTCACCCGGTCCACATTGTTCATCACGTGGACCGGATTTTTGAATACCCGTCCGTTAATGTGCTGGAGCGCGTAATGAAGCCTTGCCCCGCCCTGGTCGTAAGTGACCTGATAGGTATCGTTGATATTGCCGTTCCCATAAGGAATCGCAACCATGAAATCGCCGTATATGAGGAACTTCGAACAAATTTCCTTGATCTCTTTCTGGCTTCTCCCAATTCGTTCCATACTATTTCCTGAATGATATTTCGTCTGATATAAAGTATACAATATACCATGCGGAAAAGCCTTTTTCAAGCATTCCGCACACCGCGTTTCCAATTTTTACGATCATTCCCCGCCTCCGTATTCGTCCCGCCGCCATTGCGAAATCAGCTTCAGAAACTCCGGCACCACAGTCCGCAGTTTGACCGGGCCCACGCCTTTGATCCCGGCGGCCTCCCCGGGCGTGACCGGACGGGCGGACGCCAGTTCCGCCAGGCTTTCATTGGTCAGGATCTGGTACGCCGGTACACCGCGGCGATCCGCTATCTGATTCCTCAGTTCCCGCAGTTTTTCATACAAATCGCCGCCGGATGAAAAATCGCCGGACGCTTTTTCCTTCTTTTCCCGGCTCCGCCCCTCGCCGCTCCGCTGTTCCAGCTCGGGAAAATCCAGCAGGACGGATGCCGATCCGCGCAGGACTTCATGCCCCTTGCCGGAAATGCCGAGGCAGGGATATTCCGGGTTGCCGGTACGGCAGAGCAACCCTTCCCGCTCCATGATCTTCATGAAATTCAGGATGATGTTCTGTTTAAGATGCCCCAGCTTGCCGAAACAGGGCGAGCGGTCAAAGCCGCGCTCCACCACCTCCGCCCGCCTCGACCCCGCCAGAATCAGGCTCAGCCGCCCGCTGCCGAGGCGGCCGTCGAAATGCCGCACCGCGCTCAAAATCGCCACCGCCGCCGCCCGTTCCCCGGGATTGGCTTCGCGGAGCACTTCGCGGCGGATGTCGCAGCGGTCGCAGCTGCCGCACTGCCACGCCTCGGCTTCCTCGCCGAAATACGAAATCAGAAATTTCTGCCGGCACGACCGCTCCTTCGTATATTGAATCACTTCGTCCAGGCGTTGCAGTTCAAATCCGTGCTTGCGGTTGATTTCGGCGAAATCGATATCCAGCCCGTTTTCCTCCGGCTTCAACAGGATCGTCGCCCGGCCGCTGAACGGCGGAATCCATTCCAGGCAATCGCCGTGCAGTGTCTTCAACACCCGTTTCACCTGATCCCCGTTCAATCCGGCCACGGCCGCCAGGCGTTCGTAACTCGAACAGATTTCAACGGCCGCCTGCGGCCCGAACGCTTCGAGACAACGGTAGATGAAGCGCGAACGCTGGGTCGCCTGCCCCGAATGCTCCGTTTTCAGTTCCGCCGCCGGTTTGATGAAACGGAGCCGCCCCTCGTTTTCGCGGCGGAAACCGCGTTCCACATAACCGTGCTTTTCCAGAATGCCCATCGCGCTGCCGATCTGGTTCTCGGATTTGGCTTCCGGGGTGATCTGCGCCAGTTCGGTGAGGGTCATTTCCAGTTTTTCCGGGTAATTTCTCCACAGTTTCAACAGCGTCTCATACAAGTTGCGGATCAATGTCTCCGGCGGATTGTTCAAATCGATCAGAAATTCCTGGACGTAGCGGTCGCTGTAGGAATAGAGCAGTATGCATTCAGCGGCTTCGCCGTCGCGCCCCGCGCGCCCGGCTTCCTGATAATACGCCTCCAGCGAACCGGTGATGTTGTAGTGGATCACCCGCCGCACGTCGGGCCGGTCGATTCCCATGCCGAACGCGTTGGTCGCGGCCAGCACGGGGCAGGGTTCGCTCATGAATTTTTCCTGTGCTTCGGTGCGTTCGCCGTCGCTCATGCCGGCGTGATAGCCGATACAGCCGAATTCCTCGACCAACTGCTCCACGCTTTTCCGGGTCGAGGTGTAGATGATCGTCGGCGCCGGTTTGGCGATCAGGCTGCGGATCTGGCGGTTTTTGTCGCCGTTGCCGCCGCATTCGATCACCGAAAAGGCCAGATTCGGACGCTTGAATCCCGCCACCAGCAAGTCCATGTCCGTCCGCCCGAGCTGTTTCATGATGTCCTCGCGCACCGTCGGCGTGGCGGTGGCCGTGAACGCGCAGACCTGGGAAATCGAATAATCGCGGATCGCTTCGCCCAGGCGCAGGTACGACGGCCTGAAATCATGCCCCCACTGGCTGATACAGTGGGCTTCGTCCACGATCATCGTCGCCGGCGGACAGCGCCGCACGAAGTCGGCAAACAACCCGGTCTGGAAGCGTTCCGGCGCCACGTACAGGAGCTTCACCAGTCCCCCGGCGGTGTCGTCGAGGATTCGAAACTGTTCGCTGACCGGCACGGCGGCGTTGATGAATTCGGCGGAGATGCCGCGGCGGCGCAGCGAGTCCACCTGGTCCTTCATCAGCGAAATCAGCGGCGACACCACGATGCCGTAACCCTCCCGCATGAGAACCGGCAACTGATAGCACAACGATTTACCGGCGCCGGTGGGCATGATCACGCAAAGGTCCTGCCCCGTCAGAATCCGGGAAACCGTCTCTTCCTGATTGTCAAGAAAATGATCAAATCCAAAATATTGTTTAAGTGCTTTATTCATCATATGTTCAATAAAATCAGAATATCCGTCGCTTTATTGAAATGACGGATATTTGACGGATCATTTCTTATCCATGACGACCGTCAATTCGTCAAACCGCTGTTCGGAGGGAGCGGGAGCACGGGATCCGCCATCCAGCATTCCCGGAATTTCTTTGTGCATATAATTGGAGAGGGTGACGATGGTCGGGCCGTACCCGTCTTTGTAAATATAATACTCCAGGTCCCGGGCCAGCTCCGCCGTATTTTCATAACGTTCTTCCGGGTTGGTCGCCAGCATTTTTTCAAGGATTCCGCGCAAATGGCTGTCCACGTCGTCCGGCAGCAGGTCCCACTGGATTTCGTTGCGCTTGGCGCGGGCGCGGATCTCCTCGAACGATCCCTGGGGATCGCGCACCGGGTTGCCGCAGATGGTGAACATCAGCATCATGCCGAGCGAATAGATGTCGGAGCGGAAATCGATCACATCCTTTTCCAGCGCCTGTTCCGGCGACATGAACAGCGCCTTGCCCGCGAAAACCGTCGATTCCTCGTAAACATTGTACTGCGCCGTCCGGGCGCGGGCGATACCGAAGTCGGTGATTTTAGGCACACCCTCGGTGTTGATCAGCACGTTATGGGGGCAGATGTCGCAATGCACGATGTGCATGGGGACCCCGTCCGCGTCGTGGCGGCTGTGCGCATAAGCCAGTCCGCGCGCCACCCGCGACGCGATAAATACCGCCAGATTCAGCGGAAAACGCATCTTCAGCCGGTTATGGAACAGAATCATCTGGAACAGCGACACCCCGCTGACAAATTCCAGCACAAAATAGTAATCCCGCCCGGTCCGGTTCAACTGGTAAATCTGGACGATATTCTCATGCACCAGGTTGGCGACCAGCTTCGCCTCCTTGATGAACATTTCGATGAAGCGGCGGTCCCGCGAAAATTTCGGCAGCAGCATTTTGATCGCCACCAGTTTTTCAAAACCCGCGATTCCGTTTTCGCGCGCCTTGAAAACGCTTCCCATGCCGCCGGAAGCGATTTCTTCGATCTGATCGTATATGACCTTATTTTTTATTTTCTTCATTGCGTGTCTCCAGCAAGTCATTGATTTTTGCGAGGCTGGCAGCCAGTCCCTTTCCGAACAGTTTTCTGCCTTCCGGGCTGTTGTATTGGAAAGCGGACAGAAATTGATGCTCCATGCGGAACCATTCGTCATCCGTCAATTCCCGTTCCATCGCCATATATTCTTTCCGGAGATCGGCGGCACGGACATCGAATTTATCGGTGCCGAGGTATCCGAGGTCGGCGTCGCAGATCAGGCTTTCCAGCTTGTTCCGGGGAGAACAGCACGGCGCGGTGGCACGGATCATATCCGCGACGGCTTTGACGTCGTCCGGGGCGTATCCGTATTGCGGCAGGATGGTTTCCGCCGCCGCCGCGCCGTGCGATTCGTTGTGATGATAGCACTTCAGATAACCGTAATCGTGCATCAGCGCCGCGGTGTCCAGCAGGAGCTGCTCGTGCGCGGACAATCCCGCCTCGGCGCCCAGTTGAACGGCATAATCCATGACTTCGCGGGTATGTTCGATATTATGATAGCGGTATTTTTCCGGAAGTTTCAGCAACTCGTCCAACACATCCGTTTTCAAGCGTTCGAAATTCATGCCGCCTCACTTTTTTAATGAGTTCACAAAAATTCCAATCCGCCGGACCGCTTCCTTGATGTTCTCCATCGATGCCGCATAACAGCACCTGACATACCCTTCGCCGCATTTGCCGAACGCGGTTCCGGGGATGACCGCCACCTTGTGTTCCTCGAGGAAACGCAACGCGAACTCCTTTGAACTCAAACCCGTGCTTTTAATGCTCGGAAATGTATAAAAAGCGCCTCTCGGCAGAAAGCATTTCAAACCCGCTTCGTTAAAGCCTTTGACCATGACATTGCGGCGCTGGCGGTATTCCTCGCGCATTTTTTCCATGTTTTTGCGTCCGTTTTTCAGGGCTTCCTCCGCCGCTTCCTGGGCCGCGGTCGACGCGCACATCATGGAATACTGATGGATCTTCATCATGGTCCCGATGATATCCGCCGGACCGCAGGCATAGCCGATCCTGAACCCGGTCATGGCGAACGCCTTGGAAAATCCGTGCAGAAAAATGCACCGTTCCTTCATCCCCGGCAGCGAGGCGATGGACGGCAGGCGTTTTTCATACGTAAGCTCGCTGTAGATTTCATCGGTCATGATGATGATATCGTGCTCGATGGCGATTTCGGCAATCCGCTTCATCTGTTCCATGTCGATGGTGGCGCCGGTGGGATTGCAGGGGAAATTCAGGACAATCGCTTTCGTTTTCGGCGTGATTTTGGCTTTCAGGTCCTCGATATCCACGGAGAATTCATTTTCTTCGCGGGTTTCGAGTGCCACCGGCACACCGAGCGCCATCCGGATTTCCGCGTTGTACGATACATAACACGGTTCGATGTAAATGATTTCGTCGCCGGGGTTCGTGATCGCCCGGATTGCGAGGTCGAACGCCTCGCTGACCCCGACCGTGACGATGCACTCGTCCGTCGGGTTGTAACGGCATCCGTAGTCCGATTCCAGATACCGGCAGATCTCTTTGCGGAGAGACAACAGCCCGAGGTTCGAGGTATAGCCGGTATGCCCCTTTTCAATGGAATAAATCGCGGATTCGCGGATATGCCAGGGTGTTACGAAGTCCGGTTCGCCGACGCCCAGCGAGATGACTTCATTGTCCCCGTCCATATTGCTGACCAGTTCGAAAAAGTCGCGGATGCCGCTTTTCGGCAGCGCCGCGATGTGTTTGCATAAACGTTCTTTAGGGAGTGACTTTAAGTCTTTCATATGATTCCTCTCCATCCATGATCTTTCCCGCTTCCTTGTATTTTTTCAGGAGAAAGATCGTGGCTGTGGATTTTACGCCTTCTATCGTCGCCAGCTTACTGTGAACAAATGCCGCCACATCCTGCAGGGATTCGCCTTTGACTTCGACTCTCAGGTCGTAGTTTCCGGAGACCAGATACACGTCCGTCACTTCCGAAAACTTGCTGATGCGCCGCGCCACATAGTCGAATCCTCCGTCCCGCTCCGGGATCACACTTACTTCGATCAGTGCCCGGACCTGGTTCTTCCGGATGGATTCATCGTTCAGGATCACCGTATAACCGCGAATGATGCCTTGTTTTTCCATCTCGTGGATGGAATCCTCGATCTGTTTTTCATCTACGTACAGCCTTTCGGCAATTTCGGCAAACGTGATTCTGGCGTTGTTGGCCAGCAAATTCAATATTTTTTCTTTCATACCCTACCTCAATATATCAGGTTCTTCAAGATCAGATAAAAATAGAACAGCGGAGCGTTCAGCAACAGGCTGTCCAATACATCGTACACGCCGCCCATGCCGGGGATGACCGACCCCGAATCCTTCACCCCGCAGGTGCGCTTGAGCGCGGATTCCACCAGATCCCCGTAAAATCCGCCGAAAAACAGCAACATCCCTACAATCACATCATTCACCAATCCATTGTTGAACAGCAGAATGCTCACGGCGATGGAACAGATACAGCCGCCGATTGTCCCCTCCCAGGATTTCTTGGGACTGATGTTCGGCACGATTTTATGGTTCCGCCCGCCGGAAATTTTATGGTAGAGCATCCCGACGCAATAAGCGCCGGTATCGCCCGCTTTCGTGGTCAGCACCAGAGCCACCACCAGCCACCGCCCGCTGTAAGTGGTTCCCTCGCCCATCATATAAATGGCGATCAGGAAACTCAACGGCAGCACGCCCATCATCAGCGCGGCGGCAGAATGGATCATCCGGTCCAGCGCTTCCTCGAATTTGCGGTGGTTCAGCATCTGTATCCACATGGTTATCATCAGGATTCCCGGGATGATCAACAGGAAATGATACGACAGGTTGTTGACAATTCCGATAATCAGAAACGCCGCGGTCATCGAGGTGGTCAGTTTATAGGATTTGCACCCTTTTTTCTCGAGCATGCTCAATATTTCATAGGTCAGCCCGAACGCCGCAATCGTGAATATCCCGCCGAAAATAGCCAGTCCAATCCAGTTTTTCAGGAAAATCGACAAACCAAACAGAATTATCAGAATAACAAAGCTGAGCAACCTGGGCAAAAACATTACTTCCGTCCTCCATATCGCCGGTTCCGGCGGTAATAACTGTCAATCGCTTCGGCAAAATCTTCCTTGCCGAAATCCGGCCAGTAAATATCCGTCACATAAAGTTCACTGTATGAGAGCTGCCACAGCAGAAAATTACTCAATCTCAATTCCCCGCTGGTCCGGATCATCAGGTCCGGGTCCGGTATTTCCGGGGCGTAAAGGTATTGACTGAACAACTTTTCATCAATCTTATCCACATCGACTTTGCCGGCTTTCGCATCTTCGGCGATTCTGGCGGCGGCGTCGGCGATTTCCGCCCGGCCGCCGTAATTAAGGGCAAAGACCAGCGTTCCGGCAGTATTCTTGGAAGTTTCGTCAATGACCCGCATCAGGAGTTGATACACTTCCTCCGGCAGTTGCTTCAATCTTCCGATGGCTTTCAGGCGGATATTGTTTTTCTGCAGCGTTTCAAGCTGGGTCTGCAGAAATTCCAGCAGAAGGTTCATCAGCCCGCCGACTTCTTCAGGGTCGCGCTTCCAGTTTTCGGTACTGAACGCATACAGCGTCAGGTACTCAATCCCGTATTCGTTGGCCGCTTCGACCACCCGTTGAACAGCCTCGGCGCCCTCGCGATGGCCATGCAGATGAGGCAACCCGCGTTCTTTTGCCCAACGTCCATTGCCGTCCATGATAATGGCTACATGCTGAATCTTTTTCTCATTCATCGTAAAAATGGTCCTCTATCATCATACACAGTGCATGATAGATCGGCAAGTGATATTCCTGAATCATAAACGTTTCGCGGCAGGGAACACCGATCACGCAGTCGGATACTTCCACACAGGAGCCATTGCCGCACCCGGTCAATAAAATTGTTTTAATTCCTTTCATCCGGGCTACCATCATGGCCTTGCGTACATTTTCAGCGTTGCCGCTGCACGATATACCCAACAGAACGTCTCCGGGGGAACCAAGCGCGTTCAACTGCTGCCCGTAAATCAGGCTCCCGTCAACATCGTTTAAAAACGCCGTTCCGAACGCCGGATGCGAAGTCAGCGCCACCGCCTTGACTCCGCCCTGTAATTTGGAAGCGATATCAAGCCCTTCCCGGCCGAATTGTTTACTATATTGCTGTTTGACAGCGGCGGACAGCGGGCGTTTCTTCATGAATCCCTTCAGAAGTTCGCCGGTGATATGTTCAGCGTCCGCGGCGCTGCCGCCGTTGCCGCAGATAAAGAGCGTGCCATTGTTCTCCAGACTCCTGCAAATCATGCCGAAAGCCTGTTCAATGGACGCTTCATTCTGCTTGAGTTCGGGGTGGCGATCAACCAGTTTTATTAAAAATTTGTTCATTTTCTTTCTTTGCCGCTGGCTATTTAAACAAAAAAGTATATTGTATAAATTACAGTTGGAATGGTTTTTTGCAATCCTGAATTCAGGCAAAGAACATATTTTTATTATGAATAACCCTGTTAATTGACATTTGAAAATTTGTGAACGGCGTCTGTTAATAATTTTTATAACAGTTATCCATAAGTTGAACCATGTAGTTATTATAAGGCAAGAGGCCCTGTTTTTAAGCTCAAAACAATCACTTGTTCACAATTTGACAACCCATAATAATAAAAATAGATTTCTATATTAAAATATAAATTATTCAGTATATATTATAAGCACACATAAATTTGGAAGGATGACTGAAATGAAAATCAATGTCGAAAGAGAAAAATTCATCAAAGCTCTTCAGAAGGTCAGCAACATTATCGGCAGCCGTTCGACGCTTCCGGTATTGGCCAACGTTCTCATGGAAACCGTCGGCGGCAAACTGGTATTGACCACGACCGACCTTGAAATTCGGATTACGACCAGCGTCGAAGCGGAAATTCTGGCCGAGGGCAAGACCACGATGCCTGCCAAAAAGCTTTTTACGCTGGCCAGTAAATTCACCGGCGATAAAATTGCGTTCGAGTGCAACGAAAATAATCATGCCGAAATCGTCTGCGGCACCTCCAACGTCAAACTTCTTGGCCTCGGTACCGATGATTTCCCGACCCTGATTGAATTTGTTCCGAAGAAATCCCTTAAATTCAAGGAATCCGACTTCGGCAGAATGTTGAGCCAGATCGCCTATGCGGTCAGCCTTGACGACACCCGCAAGGTTCTGCACGGAATTCTCTGTTCGATCAAAGAAAACATCGTTACGATGGTGGCGACGGACGGCAAGCGCCTGGCTCTTTCCGAGCGCGTGCCGGAAGGTTTCGAAGGGGAAGACGGCGATTCCATCATTCCGTTGAAGACGGCCCTGGAAGTCCGCCGCCTGCTGGCCGGCGAAGGACTGGTGGACATTCAGTTCTCCGATAAACAGATTGCGTTCCAGACGGAAAGTGTTTCTGTGGTTTCCAAGCTGATCGAAGGAAATTATCCGAACTACCGGCAGGTGATTCCGAGCTCCTTCTCCAAGCTGATCGAAGTTCCGAAGGATGAATTGCTGTTGAAGCTCGATCTGGTGTCCGCCGCTCTTTCCGACAACAGTTCCTACATTGTCGTTTCGTTTGAAAACAATATGATGCAGTTGGAAGGTTCCAGCACCAGCATCGGCGAAGTGAAAGATTATATAAACATCGAATACGGCGACGTCAAATTGGATGTTTCGTTCAATCCGGCTTTTCTTGCCGATCCGTTGAAACACTCTGATGCGGATAAGGTTAAGATGAAACTGAATGACGGCTTCAGCCCGGTTGCGATCGAAGGCGGCGACGGTTTTCTTTATGTCATCATGCCGATGCGGAATCGTTGACGCGGCATTTGATCGCGGCGTTTCGGCAGGTTTTTGAGATGAAGTTATCGGATGGATTTGTCCGTTTACGAACGAGTTATGTCGTTGATTCTATGTTTAATTTCATTTGAAAGCCTGCTGCAGCGCGATGATTAAAACATTATATCTGAACAATTTCCGGAATTACCGCAGTCTTGAGCTGAAGGTTGATCATCCGGTAAATCTGTTCATTGGCCGCAACGGACAAGGCAAAACCAATATTCTGGAAGCTATATTTTTTGTCAGCATGTTGCGTTCTTTCCGCACACTTCAGATCCGCGAACTTAAAATGATCGGACAGAAAGATTTCTCGGTCGGTGCGGAGGTGACCAACCCGAACGGATGGAATGAACTTCTGAAGATCGGTTGTTCCGATAACAAACGGAAACTGACGATTGATGGAAAAACCGTTCCGAAAGCCAGTGAATTCATCAAACGTCTGCGGACGGTAGTTTTTTCGCCGGACGATATTGCGATCGTCAACGGTAATTCGGCGATCCGGCGGCGCTTTTTCGACTTCCTGATTTCGATGATGGAACCGGATTACCTGATTTCAATGCAGAGTTATTCCATCGCTCTTAAATCCAGGAATATTCTGTTGAAACGGCACAGCCAGGATTATGCGCTGCTCCTTGCATATGAAACGATTCTGGCGCGGGAAGGGGCTCTGATAACCGCGTTCCGGGATGAATATTCCCGGATATTGATGGATTCAATGAAGAATTTATTAGCCAATTTTTATGACAAATCAGGAGGGTTCCGGATAAAATATCATCCGCTGATGTCGTCATTTTCAGAAGATTCTTTCCTTGAACGTTTTGAACAGGAAAGAGAACGTGATATCCGCCGCGGTTTTTCAACATTCGGGCCGCAGACCGATGAATTTGATTTTTTCCTGAATCATAAATTAATGCGTCATTTTGGTTCCAACGGACAATGCCGCCTGGTGGCGCTCTGTCTTAAAATGGCGAGCGTCGAAATCCTTTCCATGAAAGAAAACACCGCTGATATTGTGGTTCTGGTGGATGATGTGACGGGTGATCTGGACCCGGTCGTCAAGAAAATTTTCTTTCAGAAAATCAATAAAGCCGGACAGATATTTTTTACGTTTACCGAATCTCCGAATGATGAATTTTTCAAAGATTCGTCCGTTTTTCAAGTTAATGACGGAACAGTGGAGGGGGCCATATAATGAATGTTTTTGATGTTCAGACCATGTGCAAATTGGATGAAGCCGCAATTGAAAACGATTTGATTCCGGGTAAGATTTTAATGGAACGTGCCGGTTGTGAAGCTGGAAAAGTGATTATCGATTATTTGAAAAACATTGAACCGTCACTTATCCGTCGAATTTTAATTGTTTGTGGATCAGGAAACAACGGTGGTGACGGATTCGTCATATCAAGATATCTGACGGGCCGCTGCGACGATGAAATCGTCGTTTATACAATGGACGGAACAACGCATATGAAATCATCCGATGCGGCATTTCACGCTTCTTTGATTCCGGAATCGGTGACGGTTGATGATGTGCAAAATTACAATCCTCAATTTGGCGATGTGACGGTTGACTGTCTGTTGGGAACGGGTTTTAACGGTCCGTTAAAAGAGTCCTATCGGACGATCATCCAAAAAATAAATTCATCTGCCGGCAGAATTATTTCCATCGATATTCCATCCGGGTTAAATGGAAATGACGGTACATTTGACGATTGTGCCGTCAAAGCCGATTTAACCGTCAGCATCGCTTATCCGAAAATCGGTTTGTTTAAAAATGACGGTCCGTCATACAGCGGTGTTTTAAAAAATGTCGATATCGGTATCCGCGACCGGAATAACGAATCTTTATTAGATGCTGTTTTTATGGATGATATCCGCGCGATGATGCCCGATATTTCATTGGATACTCATAAAAACAGACGGGGAACGGTATTGGCGGTGGGTGGTTCTGAATTGTATGGAGGCGCAATCTTTTTATCGGCGATATCGGCATTGCGGGCAGGGGCTGGATTGTGCCGGGTGGTCACTCCAGATGACCGGGTCACGAACCATGAATTATCGTTGATAATCCGTCATATTAAAGGAAATAACGGATGCTTTACGGAACATGATCTGGAACAAATCAGCAACGATATCCAACATGCGGACAGTATCGTATTGGGCCCCGGAATTGGAAGTGACGGGAGATCCGTCAAATTTGTTTCAAGAATGTTAATGCTTGATAAAAAGATGGTTGTAGATGCCGATGCGTTGAATGCCGTCAGTGTTGATCCGTCAATCTGGAGAACCGGCGGTATTCGGGTTCTGACGCCGCATCCGGGTGAAATGAAGCGTTTATTGACGGCGTTCGGGTTGGAAGAATATCAACATGAGGAACGTCCTGTTCAGGCGTTGAAACTGGCGGAAGTGACGGATTCGGTCGTCGTTTTAAAAGGTTTCCGGACGGTAATTGCCGCCGCGGATGGGCGTTTCCGGGTCAATACGTCGGGAAACAGCAATCTGGCGACGGCCGGTTCCGGGGATTGCCTGGCCGGGGTGGCTGCGGCGTTTTTGAATCATTTTGAATATGCGTATGATGCGGCGACGGCGGCGGTATTTGTGCACGGCCTCGCCGGTGAATTAAGCCCGCACGGATGCGGCACCATCGGCGACGACCTGCCGGAATTAATTGCAAAAGCATGTCGGATGGTACGGAGGTGACAATGGACGATCATCAGTACAAAATATTGAAAAAACTGGTGAGGGAAAGAACGATTGCCGTAACCCTGGGCGGATTTTTTGGTTTGATGTTAAGTTTGGTCGTTTTGACTATTATATACATCATATTGCTTTTGTACGGTATTAAAAATGAAATGGTGGGAGGATGGTTTATTTATGTGCTTCCTCTGCTGGTAATAATCATAATACTTGCAGTATTTTGTTTGATTTGTTATCCGACCATTACGACGATTGAATATGAACAACCGGATGTAAGCAGTTATGATTCCTCAAAAAATTCGATGCAAGAGGCATTTATAACTTTTGGAATATACCTGTTTTTTATAGGTTTGACACAATTGGGGAAAGGGTTCAATTTGATTTGCACTCCGTTTCCGATGATTTATAAGCTCATCATACCGTTGAAAGGCGGCGCTTCCATGGAAGTTAAAGAACTTGCCGAGCGTACCGGAATAGACCCCGTGGAGGTGATTGTCTGTCTGAAACGCCTGGATGCGGTAACTTTCATCAAGGGATACATGAAGCTAAACAGTAAATGGTATAATGCCTTGAACAAAACCGGGAAACAGTAGTTACGGTTCCGCTCTGCGAGCGGGCAGCGTTTCGCCGCTGCAGCACGCCCGGGCACGGCCCGGTGCGAACGGATGCTGGAGAAAACTTCGCGGCGGCACGTTGCGTCCAGCGCGCGGACAGCGCTGGTCGCCCGCAGGGCGAAACCGTATGGTGTAATTTTGTTGAAATTGTATTTTAAAAGACTTGCTTATCCATAATTTCCGAATATAGTTATTTTGAGAGTCCATGAGTCGGATGAATGGCTAACAAATGAGGCTTAAAAATGGAGCAGATCAGTAATTTTCTGGCTAATTCCAGTGGGTTGTACTTGACGCTGGCTATTATCGGTTCGATCGTCTTTATCATTCAGGCGATTTTGACGCTTACCGGGCTGGGGGATTCCCATGACCTGGACGCCGATATTTCAATCGGCGACGACGCCATGGATATTGCGGGAGGATGGGACGGGCTTCATCTTTTTACGTTCCGTGGAATTGTGGCTTTCATCACATTTTTCGGCTGGGCCGGTTATTTGTGGGGCGATAAAGGCTTGGCAGGGTTCATGATCGCGGTATTCGCCGGGGTTTTCATGATGGTGTTGACCGCATTTGTGGTGTGGGGACTGTTGAAATTGCAGCATTCCGGTAATATTCCGACAGAGAGCCTGGTAAACCGTCATGGCGTCGTCTATTTGAGCATTCCCGAGGGGAAAACGGGCAAGGGCAAAGTGACGGTTTCCCTGCCGAAATGTACGAGAACGGTTAATGCCATATCCGAAACGGCATTGAAAACCGGCATGCCGGTAAAAGTGACGGAACTACTTGACGGCAATATCTTTGTAGTGGAACCATTGGAAAAATAACGTTCATATATAAAAGAAGGAATCGGGCAACATGAGTATCGGATTATTCACTCTCGGATCAATTGTTTTTATTTTTATTGTAATAATCACGATCTTGAGCCGCGTCCGCAAGTGTCCTTCGGACCGGATCATGGTGATTTACGGGGGCAGGACCGGCGCCGGGCCGTCGAAATGTATTCACGGGGGAGCAAAATTCATCATTCCGGTGATTCAGGACTACGGTTATATCTCTTTGCGCCCCATGCAGATCGAAGTAAACCTCGGCAATGCGCTGTGCAAACAGAACATCCGTATCAACGTGCCGAGCGTATTTACGGTAGGGGTGAGCACCCGGTCGGAAATCATGGGCAATGCGGCGGAACGTCTGTTCGGACAGAGCCCGGACGCGATTTCGGATCTGGCGAAGGATATCATTTTCGGGCAGTTGCGTCTGGTGATTGCGTCCATGACGATTGAAGAGATCAACGCGGACCGCGAAACCTTTCTCCGTGCCGTCGAGGATAACGTGGCCGAGGAATTGAAGAAAATCGGTCTTGAACTCCTGAACGTGAACATCACCGACATCACCGACGAATCCGGCTATATCTCGGCAATCGGCCAGCGCGCCGCCGCCGAAGCGATCAACCGGGCTAAAATCGACGTGTCCGAAGAAGAACGTAAAGGAAGCGTCGGCGCCGCCGAAGCCGATAAACAGAAGCGTATCGCGGTATCGCAGGCGGAAGCCGCCGCGGTCAGCGGCGAAGCCCAGGCCGAGCGTGACCGTAATATCGCAGTAAAACAGGCCGAGCGTGACCGCCGTGTTGCAGTGTCGCAGGCGGAAACAACCGCCGCCAGCGGTGAAGCCGACGCCGACCGTGGCCGCCGTATCGCAGTGAAGCAGGCGGAAGCGTCTGCGCTCAGCGGTGAAGCCCAGGCGGACCGTGACCGCCGTATCGCGGTGAAACAGGCGGATTCGGAAGCGACTCAGGGGGAAAACCTTTCCGCCATTGAAATCGCCAAATCCAACGCGACCAGGTTCGAGCAGGAAGCAGAAGCCTACCGCCGTTCTGAAGCCGCAAAGCAGGTGGCGCAGGCGCAGATCGAAAAGGCCCAATTCGAAGCGGAAGCGGAAGCTCAGATTTCCCGTGCCAGAATGGAAATGGAAAAACAGCGCGCCGAGGTCATCGTTCAGGCCGAAATCAGCCGCCAGCAGGTTGAAATCGCCGCCGACGCGGAAGCGGAAAAGCTCCGCCGCGAAGCCCGAGGCGAGGCCGACGCCATCTTTGCCCGTCTGGAAGCGGAAGCGAAGGGTAATTATGAAATTCTCCGTTCCAAAGCGAACGGATTCAAGGAAATCGTCACCGCCTGCAACCAGAGCGCCGATGAAGCCAGCAAGATGCTGCTGATCGAAAAACTGCAGGATATCGTGGCGCTCCAGACCGAGGCCATCAAGAATATCAAGATCGACAAAGTGACTGTCTGGGACGGCGGGAACAGCGACGGCAAAAGCAGTACCGCCAACTTCCTGAGCGGAATGATCAAGACGCTGCCGCCGCTTCAGGACGTGGCCAGTATGGCCGGTGTTCAGTTGCCGGACTATCTCGGCAAACTGAATGATACCGATGCTCCGGCAGCTAAATCCGAATAAGTTAAGGACTCTTTCAGTCGTTTATGAAAATCGCAATGACCCTCTTTAAATATTTCCCTTACGGAGGGCTGCAACGCGATTTTCTGCGGATGGCCCGGGTGTGCGCGGACCGCGGACACCGGGTAACCGTTTTTGCGGGGGAATGGACCGGAGACAAGCCGGATTGGCTGGATATCCGCATGATTCCCCTTAAAAAATGGTCCAATCACGGACGCGCCGCCGAATTCGAACGGAAATTCGGGCGGATCATCCGGCAGGAAACATTCGACCTTACGGTTGGTTTTAACCGGATGGCTTATCTGGACTTCTATTTTGCCGCCGACAACTGCCTGATCATGAGGGACCGCGCCCGCCATCCGGACTGGTGGCTGGGGCTGGTTCCGCGCTACCGCGCCTGGCACCGGCAGGAACGGGCCGTGGTGGGGCGCGAAGCCGATACCGTGATCATGTACATCACTCCGCATCAGAAACGCGATTACCAGGCGGTTTACGGCACTCCGGCAGAACGCTTCCGCTATCTGCCGCCGGGAATCGATGTCACCTGCCGCCGACCTGAAAACGCGCAGGAAAAACGGGATGTCAAACGTCGCGAGCTCGGTTTAAGCGAGAATGAAATTTTATTGCTGCTGGTGGGCTCGAACTTCCGCGGCAAAGGGGTGGACCGGCTGTTTCGCGCGGCGGCACAGGTGCCGGATTCGGTCCATTATCGGATTTTTATCGCGGGGGATTGTTCGCCGAAAGGATTTGAGGAGCTGGCGGAGGAGTTGAATATCCGTTCGCGGGTGACGTTTGGCGGCGGCCGCGGCGACGTGGCGGATCTATTGCTGGCGGCGGACCTGATGGTGCATCCGGCACGCGATGAAGCCACCGGCACGGTGTTGACGGAGGCGTTGGCTGCCGGATTGCCGGTGATTTGCTCGGAAGCGTGCGGATTCCATAATTTTGTCGAAGAATCCGGGGGAATTGTGACGCGCGAACCGTTCCGGCAAGCGGAACTGGATCAGCAACTGAAACAGGCGCTGACTCCTGAATCCCTGACTGAATTGAAACGGCGGGCGCTGGAATACAGCCGGACCGCCGACTTTTACCGCCGCGCCGAGGTGGCCGCCGACCTGTTTGAAGATGCCTTCAAACTCAAAAATAATATTACCCTGTAATTAATCACTTTTATTTCGCCCTGTGGGCGACCAGCGGCGGGTCGTACCCGCCGCGAAGTTCTTAAGAGTCAAAATGCAAAGCCTCCGTCCACACTGGGCATAAACCAGGCAGGCGGAGGCTTTTTCGCTTCGAAAGATTATTTTCCGGTTGCGACGTTGTTGATCGAAAGGCTCGAATCGTTCGGAATTCTCATCCGATAGAACGAACGCCAGACAAACACCAGACCCACCATCAGGAACGGAATCGCGATGTACATCGAATAGTCCAGTCCTTCGCCGATTTTCATTTCAATACAGATCTCGGTGGCCAGCAGGCCGAACAGCGTCGAGAACTTGATGATCGGGTTCAGGGATACCGAAGAGGTGTCTTTGAAGGGGTCGCCGACGGTATCGCCGACAACGGCCGCTTCATGCAACGGGGTATTCTTTTCTTTGAGTTCCACTTCCACGATTTTCTTGGCGTTGTCCCAGCTGCCGCCGGCGTTGGCCATGTAGATCGCCTGGAACAGGCCGAACACGGCGATGGACACCAGGTAGGCCACGAAGAAGTTCGGGTCAATGAACGCAAACGCGAGGGTCAGCGAAATCAGGGCGATGAAGATGTTCCACATCCCTTTCTGGGCGTACTGGGTGCAGATTTTAACCACGGTTTTGGAGTCTTCCAAGCTGGCTTCTTCCTTGTTCAGGTCAAAAGTCCGCTTGATGAATTCTACGGCGCGGTAAGCGCCGGTGGTCACCGCCTGGATCGACGCGCCGCTGAACCAGAAGATCACGGCGCCGCCGCAGATTAGCCCGAGAAGGACCGGGGCTTCGGTCAGCGAAAGCTTGATCAGGTCTACTTTTTCCAGCAGCAGGATGATGGAGAAGATCATAGTGGTCGCGCCCGCCACAGCGGTACCGATCAGCACGGGTTTGGCGGTGGCTTTAAAGGTATTGCCGGCCGAGTCGTTCGCTTCGAGGTAGTGTTTGCCGCCTTCGAAGTCCGGCTTGAAGCCGTATTCTTTTTCGATGGATTCGCTGATGTTGGGGATGCTTTCGATCTGCGAGAGTTCAAAGACCGACTGGGCGTTGTCGGTAACGGGGCCGTAGCTGTCCACCGCAATCGTCACCGGGCCCATGCAGAGGAATCCGAACGCCACCAGGCCGAACGCGAAGATCGACGCATGGGGGCCCAGGATGGAAGCCAACCCGAGCTGCGCGGTCAAAAACGCCGCCGCCATCAGGCCGGCGATCAGCAGGCCGGTCCAGAACGCGCCGAAGTAACCGGCGGAAATCCCCGAAAGGATATTCAGGGAGGGGCCGCCTTCGCGGGAAGCGATCACGATTTCTTTTACGTGTTTGGATTTGGAGCTGGTGAAGAATTTGGTGAATTCGGGAATCAGCATGGCGGCGATGGTTCCGCAACTGATGATGACTGCCAGTTTCCACCACAGGCTGTTGTCAGCCATGTCGCTCAGCAGCAGATGGCTCATGAAGAAGCTCGCGGAGATACAGAGGATGGCCGCGATGACGATCAGGCGCATCAACGGGGCTTCGAAGTCGAATTCTTTTTTGTTGGCATAGAGCTTCTTGGAAATGGCCTGGTTGATGAAGAACGCGCAGCCGGAGAGGAAGTCCATCAGGAAGCGCATGCTGAAGATCCAGACGATCAACTGCGCCTGAATCGCGGGGTCGGATACGGCGAGGGTGATGAACGCGATCAGCGCGACGCCGGTCACGCCGTAGGTTTCGAATCCGTCGGCGGTGGGGCCTACGCTGTCGCCGGCGTTGTCACCGGTACAGTCGGCGATCACGCCGGGGTTACGCGGGTCGTCTTCTTTGACCTTGAACACGACTTTCATCAGGTCGGAGCCGATGTCGGCGATTTTGGTGAAGATGCCGCCGGCGATGCGCAACGCGCTGGCGCCGAGGGATTCGCCGATGGCGAAACCGAGGAAACAGATACCGACAATGTCACGGGGTACGAACAGCAGGATCACCACCATCAGCACCAGTTCGAGGGAGATCAGGAACAGGCCCACGCTCATCCCGGCTTTCAGCGGGATGTTGACCACGCTCCACGGACACCCCTGCAGCGAAGCGAAGGCGGTACGCGAGTTCGCATAGGTATTCATCCGGATGCCGTACCAGGCGACGATGTAGGACCCGGCCATACCGATGATCGAGAAGAACAGGACCTGGGTGACCACCCAGATGCTTTTGCCTGCCAGTCCCAGAAAGTGGACGCAGAGCACGATGGCGATCAGGCCGAAGAGCATCATGAGGAATTTACCCTGCTGGATCAGGTAGGTCCGGCAGGTGGCGTAGATGACGGAAGCAACTTTCTGCATGGATTCATGAACCGGCTGATCCTTGACCTGCTTGAAAAGAAGCAAGCTGAAAATCAGGGTTCCGGCAATGACCAGTGCACCGTAAAACAGAAAATCCCAGGCGGAAATGTTAAATCCGCCGATATGAAACGTAGCCGCATGGAGATCAGGAATCGCCAAATCGGCTTCGCTGGCGTGCGTTGACAGGTTTACCCCCAGGAGCAGGGCGATAAAAAGGAAAGAACTTTTGATTTTTTTCATAAATAATTTATATAGTGTGTTTTAATATTTCTGCAACCTTGTTTTCTCTTGAAAACCGGACTGCGCACCAATTCCCCGACTTTAGTGATTTGAATGAATCAAAACTGAAAACTATTTTCCCTTATGGATATTGTTACTCCTCATTAAAATTTGTTGTTTATGTTTGTAATTTGACTATATTTTGAGTTTTCAAGAATGAGCACATTGGTTTGGTAAGATAGCACTGGAAAAGTCGAAATTCCACTGCTTTTTTGAGAATTTTAAGTTTTTTATCGCTTCGCAGGCCATGAAAAAAGGCTGTCCGCCTCGGATGGAGGGAACAGCCTTTTTTAAATCCGCGCCTGACTGTGCCGGAAATCAGGGTTCGGCGGCGGCGCGGAGCTGACGGAGTTTTTCGCGCCCGCCGTGGTTGAACCACTGGAGCAATTCACCGTCGGAGGGCCGGGGGCCGAGGCGGGCGGCGTCTTTGCGGAGTTCGGCGAGCAGTTCGGGGGCGCGGCCGGATTTCTCCAGTATGGACAGGGCGGCGTAGTCCCGCATGGCGTCCGCCACTCCGAGCAGGGCTACGCTCGGCATGACCTCGCCGTTGCCGTAGGCCGCATAGGCGTAGTAATAGGAACCGTTCTGCAGTTCCGACAGCGAGAAGCCGCGTCCGTCGTAGTGCCATGCGCCGTGGGCGGTGACGCCCATGTGCCAGGAGGCGAGTCCCCAGGCGTAGCGGTCCTGCAGCGGATTGGAGTATTCGATGGTGTAGCGCCAGAACTTGGCGTTGATCCCGGCGATGTCCTGTTTCAGCCGCGCGGGATCGGCCCCGGTGAGGCCGGGAAAGCAGTAGATGTCCAGTCCGTCGCCGGCGGAAATGTTGAACCCGTTGCCGTAGCGCCCGACCGAGGTGGAATAGGTCAGCCCGCCCGCCTCCCGGATGGCCCGGTGCATCCGGCTGACGTAGGCGTAATTGCCGAATTCGTCAAACGGATAATAGGCGGGCGGCGGGCAGAATGGTTCTTTGGACAGGGCGGCGTTGGCCTGGCGGATGAAATCTTGTACGGCTTCGATGCTCTGTTCGAGTTTTTCGCCGGAATAGAGGTAGTTGGCCTTGCCGATGTGCTGGTTGATCCGGTGAATCTGGTTGTACAGATAGAGGGGCATGGGGATGGAGGTGTCGAAGCCGTGGGCGGCGTATTTCTTCATGAAATTGATCATGGGGGAGAAGTTGAACACCAGCTTGCCGTCTTTCTCCGAAGCGGAGGTCATCATCGACGTTTCCAGCGATTTGAACCCGCTGGCGCGGATAAAGGCCAGCTCGTCGCGCTCCTGAAGAACCTGGGCCCTGGAGGATTCCGCCCCGCCCGTAAAGCCAAGCGTATAATAGTAAAGGAAATAGTTCATGTCGGTGGCGTCCGCGGACAGGCGGGATTGGTCGAACGCAAACGGCAAGGCTGTCTGCCGGTCGTCGGGACCGGTGAACCGGAGTTCGCCGCGGAGCGTCCGTCCGACTGCGTCCGCCGGGGGGATCAGGAGGAAATATTCGCGCAGACCCTGGCGGACCGAAATTTCGTCCGTGACGGTGGCGAAAAAGCGCGGCTGCCGGATATAACCGTCGTAACTGCTCCGGGTATAGTGCATGGCGCGTTTGACGCGGAATCCCTCCGGGCAGGAAATGCTGAACGTGCCGCTGGCGGGGGGCAGGCAGCTGAAGGCGGGGCCGTCGAGTGTGGCGGTTTCCCGGAAATCGTGGTTGTAGAGGTCCCAGGCGGTGAACTCCGCCGTGGTCGGCGCGCTTTTTTCTTGGAGGAACGAACGCAGGGACCAGGGGGCGACAACCATGTCGTCATAGGCGGGCCAGATGAATTGCTCCAGCAGTTCCGCGCTCTTTTCGGCTTTCATGGCGGCAAGGGCGGTGATGGACCACGGGAAGCCCGGGCTTTTCGGGCGCAGCGAGACGTTGATCCGGCGGTCTTTCGCCGTGGTTTTGAACAGCCGGTATTCGGGAAAGGCGTTGGCGATCAGGTGGCGGTATTCCCGGCCCCCGCCGACGTTGATCAGCGTGTCGCTGCGGAAATAACGGCGGCCCTGAAACAGCGCGAACACCAGATATTCTCCATCTTCCTCCACTGGAAGCGAGAGTTCGGCGGGGGCGGTCCCGGTGATCATGCTGTTCCACAGGCTGTCGGCGCTCGGATTGGGGAGGGCTTTGACCGCGGTGCCCCGGCCGGAGGTCCAGAGGGGGGAGTCGGGCGTGACCAGCTCAAAACCTTCCTTGACCGGATGGGCGGCGTCTCCGAACTGCCAGGCTTTCAGGCCGTCGAACGCGTATTGACGGGCGGGTGCCTCCAGTTTCAGCAGTTTGATGCTGCGGATGTAGAAATTCAACTCGCGGGGAGGGGCGCGGCGGATCAATGAGATGCGTTTCACTTTTGCCAGATTCGCCGGGGCGGCTTTCCAGTTCTGATAGGCGGAAAGCGGAATCCGCAGTTGAATCTGCTGCCGGGCCGGGACGAATATTTTGTGATGGCTGACGCGCGCTTTACCGTTGTCGGTAAGCAGGTCGATTTCCATGCGGTCCGTTTCGTTGGACGGGTTGTAGATATCGACGGCGAGGAAGTTGTACCCGCTCCAGTCCTGCGGTTTCGGCCAGAGATAATAGAGGTTCGGCGCGGCGTAGCTGTGGTCGTCGACGTTTTCCTGCGGAAAAGCCAGGTGCAGGCCGCGTTCGGCGTCGAATGCGGTGCGGGGATTGTTCGGCTTGTCTTTGGTCCACGGTTGGCTCTGCCAGCCGGAAAGGTCCGGCGACTGGACGAAGTCGAACAGGGTGAGGCTGTTCTGCGGTTCGGCGCTTTGCGCGCAGAGCGCCAGCCCGGTGGCCAGCAGGATCGGCATTATTTTCAGCAAGGACATGAGGATTGATCTCCTGTTTTTCGTTTATTGGGCGCGCCTGTCCATCTGGTCGAGGCGGGTGCGAATGTTGGGCCAGGTGCTGTTCGGGATGTACCATTGCAGGTTCAGGGACGGTTCATCCGTCAGCGACGCCACGTTGCCCTCGGCGAATACCAGGTTGTACGAACCGTCGCCGTGGTTGACGGCGTCGCTGACCAGGAAGCATTTGCTCATTTTGGACAGCTTGGTGGTGCCGAACGCGCTGACGATCAGCGGGACGCCCGCCGCGCTGACGCGCTCGCGGACATTGTAAAGGTAGTTGCCCGAAATGCCGCCGCTGGTACTGCTCTCAAACGCCTGCTTGTCAAACAGCGGTTCCGCCGTGGCGGGCTGCGGAAACGACCGCCGGGGGCAGATGTAGGCCTTGGGGTCGGTCAGGTATTTCATGGCAAAGGAGAGCCCGAGGTTGATGTAGTTCTGGTTGTTTTTTACGCGATATCCGTAATACACGAAATTACTCCAGTAGCTGGTGGGGATCATGTAGCCGTCAAAGTCGGAAACGTAGGACAGCAGAGCCAGACTTTGCTGGCGGAGCGTGCTGCGGCAGGCGGCGTCCTTCGCCTTTTCCCTTGCTTTATTCAGGGCGGGCAGGAGCATGGCGGCCAGGATGGCGATGATCTGTATTAGTGGATGCATTAAAAATGTATCTCAACATACCTATAATA
>ENA-UOOH01000186-UOOH01000186.1-fermentation-metagenome-genome-assembly--contig:-NODE-186-length-73612-cov-4.398589_pt1 | contig 73612 bp, 60 predicted proteins | sample MGYA00245778_ERZ724025 | MGnify/ENA primary metagenome ERZ724025 (study PRJEB28704, sample SAMN03018313) | fermentation metagenome | biome: anthropogenic terrestrial biome; feature: soil; material... | reverse complement strand
ATCATGTTTTTCACATAGTCAGCGTGACCCGGGCAGTCAACGTGCGCATAGTGCCTTGCATCGGTCTGGTATTCTACGTGACGGGTGCTGATTGTAATGCCTCTGGCTTTTTCTTCGGGAGCATTGTCGATTTGGTCATATGCCAAAAATGAAATGCTTTTATCTTTCATAGCCAGAGTTTTGGTAATAGCAGCGGTCAAAGTCGTCTTACCATGGTCAACGTGACCAATGGTACCGATGTTAACATGGGGTTTTGTTCTTTCAAATTTTGCCTTTGCCATTGTTTTTTCCTCCTTAAGATTCGTTTCATTTTTTTGTTTTATTAATAATATTGCTTAGAGCTTTGTGGTGGCCAACGCCTCTTGGGTTGCCTTAGGCACTTCGGTGTAACGGCTGGGTTCCATGGTATATACACCGCGACCCTGGGTACGGGACCGCAGGTCAGTGGCATATCCGAACATTTCAGCCAGAGGAACGAACGCATTGACCTGCTGTATGCCCTCGCCGATCTGTTCCATACCCATAATTTGACCCCGCCGGCTGCTCAAATCTCCAATGACATCGCCCAGATAATCATCGGGAGCAACCACAGAAACCTTCATAATGGGTTCCATGAGAACAGCATCTGCTTTTCTCATCGCTTCCTTGAAAGCCATAGAAGCTGCTATTTTAAAGGCCATTTCGGAAGAGTCCACTTCATGGTAGGAACCATCGTACAACGTGACTTTCACGTCAACGACCTGATAGCCGGCTATGACGCCTGCTTGCATCGCGCCGCGAATGCCGGCATCTACGGCAGGAATATACTCTTTCGGAACGGAGCCGCCCACAACCTTGTTGATGAATTCGTAACCCTTTCCGGATTCGTTGGGTTCTATAATGATTTTCACATGACCGTACTGACCTCTACCGCCGGACTGTCTGGCATACTTATGATCCACATCAGCCGATTTGCGGATGGTTTCTTTATAAGAAACCTGGGGTTTTCCCACGTTTGCTTCCACGCGGAATTCACGGAGCAAACGGTCAACGATGATCTCAAGATGCAATTCACCCATGCCGGCGATGATCGTCTGGCTGGTTTCTTCATCTGTATAGGTTTTAAATGTGGGATCTTCTTCGGCCAGTTTGGATAGGGCAATGCCCATTCTATCCTGACCTGCTTTGGTTTTGGGCTCAATGGCAACACGGATAACGGGTTCCGGAAATTCCATGGATTCCAATACAATGGGATGGTTTTCATCACACAGTGTATCGCCGGTGGTGGTGTTTCTCACACCCACTACGGCAGCGATTTCTCCTGCATAAATTTCATCCACGTCCTGACGGTGGTTGGCATGCATCTGTACGATACGTCCCAACCGTTCCCGACAATCTTTGGTGGCATTATACACCGTGGAACCTACTTTAACGGATCCGGAGTAAACACGGACAAAGCAGATTCTGCCCACAAAGGGGTCGGTGGCAATCTTAAATGCCAACGCGGAAAAGGGTTCGTCGTCGCTGGCGTGACGGACATCTTCCTCATCAGACTTCTGGCAAATACCGCGAATGGCAGGAATGTCGGTAGGAGCCGGCATATATGCCACAACCGCATCCAGAAGTTTCTGTACACCCTTGTTTTTATAGGATGTACCGCAAATCACAGGAACCATTTTGCCTGATATGGTGGCACTGCGGACAGCAGATTGCAATTCCTCCAGGGTAAGTTCTATACCTTCCAGGTATTTCTCCATCAGCGCATCATTCACATCCGCAAGAGCTTCCAGGAGGTTGAGGCGATGCTCTTTGGCTTTTTCCATCATATCGGCAGGAATATCCTCTTCCAGAATATCCGTTCCCAAATCGTTGGTATAAATATACGCTTTCATTTGTAAAAGGTCAATAATACCTCTGAAGTTTTCTTCCGTACCAATGGGCAACTGAATCGGTACGGCATTGGCCTTCAGACGGTCATGAATCTGGTTCACAACCCGATAAAAATTGGCGCCGGAAATGTCCATTTTGTTCACATAGGCCATACGGGGTACCCCATACTTATCCGCCTGTCTCCAGACTGTTTCAGTTTGAGGTTCAACACCGCCTTTGGCACAGAACACCGTGACAGAACCATCGAGAACCCGGAGTGATCTCTCAACTTCCACGGTAAAGTCAACGTGACCGGGAGTGTCTATTAGATTGATGCGATGGCCATTCCAGTAACAGGTGGTTGCAGCAGAAGTGATGGTGATTCCTCTCTCCTGTTCCTGCTTCATCCAGTCCATGGTGGCGGCGCCTTCGTGGACTTCTCCTAGTTTATGGGTTTTACCGGTATAGAAAAGAATTCTTTCCGAAGTGGTTGTTTTACCGGCATCGATGTGCGCCATGATACCGATATTTCTGATCCGCTCAAGCGGGTATTCTCGGGGCATGAAAGCGTTCTCCTTTCAAAGAGATGAAATAATGTTTATGCTTAATATCTGTAGTGAGCAAAAGCTTTGTTGGCTTCGGCCATTTTATGGGTGTCGTCTCTCTTTTTAACGGCACCGCCCAATTCGTTGACAGCATCCATGATTTCGCCGGCAAGTCTTTCAGACATTCTTCTTTCGCTGCGAGCTCTGGAATAGGTGATCAACCAACGCAGACCCAATGTCTGCTTTCTTTCCGGCCGCACTTCCATCGGAACCTGGTAAGTGGAACCGCCAACACGGCGTGCTTTCACTTCCAAGGTAGGCATAATGTTGTTGAGAGCCTTCTGGAACACTTCCAGGGGATTCTCACCGGTCTTAGCCTGCACAATTTCAAACGCATCGTAAACAATACTCTGAGCAACACCTTTTTTACCATCATACATGATATTGTTGATCAGTTTTGTCACAAGCTTGGAATTGTATAGCGGGTCGGGCAGAATATCTCTTTTGGATATTTGACCTCTTCTTGGCACAGTTCTTCCCTCCTTCATAATATTGCATGATATCAGCGGTACTCGGGCATTTTCGCCCGCTTGTGCGCAACAAATGAAGCCTTGAAATATATTCAGTTTGCACAAAAGCAAATATAATATTCATGTTTCAAATGATCGCACGAACTTGGGGGGTTATTTTTTCTTTGCTCGTTTTGCACCATACTTGGAACGGGCCTGCTTTCTTCCATTCACGCCCTGGGTATCCAAAGTACCACGAATGATGTGATAACGAACACCGGGAAGGTCTTTCACCTTACCGCCACGAATCATAACCACCGAGTGCTCCTGCAAATTGTGGCCGATACCGGGAATGTATGCGGACACTTCATAGCCGTTTGTCAATCTGACGCGGGCAATTTTACGCAGAGCGGAGTTCGGTTTCTTCGGAGTCTTGGTGGAAACCTTGGTACAGACACCGCGCTTTTGGGGAGAAGAAAGATCAATCTCCTTCTTTTTCAGGCTATTGATGCCAATGTGAAGAGCCGGTGACTTTGACTTGTAGGTTACCTTCTGACGTCCGTTGCGAACCAACTGGTTAAATGTGGGCATAAGACAACTCCTTTCTTTACAGTTTTTATAGCAGCGTAAAAACGCAAACTATCCATCGTGTTCCTGTTTTTTCTCGCTATTTGCCATTGGACAGAAATATCCCCCTTGATTTGGGGCAACGGCAAGGAACAGTGTATCATATAACTTTCCTTCCTGTCAAGTTATTTTTTCACTTTTTCGGCTTCTTTTACAGGATTTGTGTGAATTTTTTCACATAATTCCAAGGCGGTTTTCACCAACTTGTCTCCGCTGTCCGACTGCAGCATGCTGGAAGTTGCCAATTTTGCTTCGTACACCCCCGGAACCATGCATACGGGAACGGGACAATATCCCAAATACATATTGGCAAAAATAGAAACGATGGCTTTTTTGCCCTTTGCTTCTTTCAATGCTTTTCCATACTCGCAAAACATTTGCGCCGGCATACCGAACAAGGTGATGCCGCCAAAATCAAACACCTGCACCTCGGCATCCACAAAGCTGTTTTTGTCTGCCATGCGCCAGAGGGTTTGGAGGGCAAAAAACACGTCTTTATACTGTTTGCTTTTTCCGGTTTGATGCATAAAGTCATCCCCGAAGCCGTCAATTAGGGCTTTGGCTTCCAAAAGGGCTTCTTCCGAGGGTCTGCGAAGTCCCAGACGAACGGTATCCACCGCATACCCAACCTTTTCAGCGTCAACTGCCACGGCTTCCTGCAGCAATTTTACCGTCACTTCCGCCAATTGCTGCCCGATATACACATGACGACCGGGTGCGGCGGTAGAGCGATCAAACCGATTGATGTGATTGATATTGCCACAGGCGCCGTTGACAAACAGCGTTACAAAGCGCGGGCCGTATATTTCTTTCAGATTTGCTGATAAGGCTCCGATAAAATCCGCCGAGGTATAGGTTTTGGCAACAATGGCGGGATGGCAGGCAAAATTCACCACAGCCCCTACCGGTTTGTCGCCGTCAAAAAAGCCAAGAACAAGCACGTCATCGTCCCCTTCGGTGTAAGGCTCTCCCAAGTTGGGATCACCAAAAGGGGGGTTGGTTACTAAGGTTTGGTCTTTCATACGGAAAATGCGGATAAATCCCAGCCCGGGCGCAGTGCCCAAAGCGGTTTTTGGTGACAATGGCCTTTTCTTTTTATCCGCCAACACAATCGCATCGGCTGTTTTTATGACCAAAAAGTCCAAATAAACCGGATCCTGTTTGATTTCCTCTCCCCAGTTTAAGGTGGGGCCCCCTGCATGGATATGGTTGGCCATCACCATGACAGTGGCAGGTTGCATCCCCGCCAACGCCTCCACCCGTTCCCGGATGCGGGTTACAACATCATGGGTGATTCCACAGCAGTCAATGACGGCAAGGGCTATTTTCCGTTCTCCATCGTCGGCTACCATTGCTCGGACAAACAGACAATCGTCCACATCATCACTGAACCGGGCAGCAAATCCTCCCGGTATCAAACTCCCCAAGGGAGGCGTAATATCCAATTCATACAATCCAATGTTCATAAAAACCTCCGTCATACTCCCTGCAAAGCATATTTTGGTTAAAAACACTACCCGCGGGCATGCCGCGGGCGGTGTAGAACATATCTCATGACTGATATTCTGTATCTAACTCCTCGAACAGCGTGCCCTTGTATTCCACTTTCAAATCTTTATACATGGGCATACCCGTACCTGCGGGAATCAGTTTTCCGATAATGACGTTTTCCTTCAAGCCAAGCAAAGGATCTTCCTTGCCTTTAATGGCGGCTTCTGTCAATACTTTGGTGGTTTCCTGGAAGGAGGCGGCGGACAAGAAGGAATCGGTAGACAAAGCAGCTTTGGTAATCCCCAAGAGTACAGGGCTTCCCACAGCTTCTCTCAAACTGAGTTCGCCGGCGGCCACCCGCTTGGCAATGATTTCATTTTCCAGGTTGAATTCATTGATTTCAATCAGCGCGCCAAGCAGAAGTTTGGTATCGCCGGAATCTTCCACTTTGATTTTCCTGGTCATCTGACGGGCAATGACTTCCACGTGTTTATCATTGATATCAACCGCTTGCAGTTTGTACACGCGCTGGATTTCTCTGACAATGTAGTCATATACAGCATCCAGACCTTCAATCCGGACAATATCAGCCGGCACCTTAAAGCCTTCGGTCAGAGCCTGTCCTTTGTATACTGTGGCACCCTCTTCCACTTTCAGCGGCAGGCTGTAAGCGGGATAGACCTTCACTTCGCCGGTTTCGGAGCCGGTCAGGACGAAAGAGCGAATATTCTTCACTTTTTCTACCGTAACGACACCGTCAAATTCCGCAATGATGGCAGGGGTTTTGGGACGCCGTGCTTCGAAAATTTCTTCCACACGAGGCAGACCTTGGGTAATGTCCCCGCCGGCAACACCGCCGGTATGGAACGTTCTCATGGTCAGCTGGGTACCTGGTTCGCCTATGGACTGGGCGGCAATGATCCCCACCGCTTCGCCGATGTTAACCGGTTTGCCGGATGCCAAATCGGCACCATAGCAATGAGCGCAGACGCCGTATTTGGCTTTACATTTGAGAATGGAACGTACTTTGACTGTTTCGATACCCGCATGCAAGATTTTTTGAATATCTTCATCATCCATCATCATGTTGGCTTGTACAAGCACTTCACCGGTCTTGGGATCCACCACATTTTCCGCGGTGAAACGACCGAGAATTCTTTCGCTGAGTTCTTCGATCTTTTCCTTACCGTCGTAAATTTTGGTCATAAGGATGCCATCGGTGGTTCCACAGTCTTCTTCGCGGACGATTACGTCCTGCGAAACGTCAACCAGACGACGGGTCAAATAACCGGAGTCAGCGGTACGAAGAGCCGTATCCGCCAAACCTTTACGAGCGCCACGGGCAGCGATGAAGTATTCGAGAATATTCAAGCCTTCACGGAAGTTTGCCTTGATGGGCAATTCCAGGGTTTTACCGGTAGCAGTAGCCATCAAGCCACGCATACCGGCCAGCTGCCGAATCTGTTTGATGGAACCGCGGGCACCGGATACCGCCATCATGTTGATGGGGTTGTCTTCGGTCAGGTTCTTGTTCAAAGCCTCGGTTACGGCGTTGGTGGCATCTTCCCAAATCTTAACAACACTCTTATGCCGTTCATCATCGGAAATGATACCTTCCGCAAACATATCAAAGACGGCATCCACCTTTTTATCGGCTTCGGCAAGAATGATTTTCTTCTGAGGAGGCACGGTCATGTCGGAAACCGAAATGGTGATCGCCCCGCGGGTGGAGTACTTAAAGCCAAGGGCTTTGATATCATCCAGCACTTCGGCTGTTCTGGTAGGACCGGCGTATTTGATGCAGCGGTCAATGATATCACCCAGCTTGCCTTTGGTCACGGCAAAAGAAATTTCAGGCAACAAGACGTTTTCCCTTTTGGATCTGTCTACCAAGTGGAGGTTCTGGGGGATTATTTGGTTGAAAATCAACTGCCCCAAGGTAGCAACCACCAATCCAGAAACAGTTTCCCCTTCAAATTCGGCAGACATTCTCACCTTGATCCGTTCATGCAAGTGCAATTCACCGTTCTCATAGGCCATGTTAGCTTCATTAAAGTCGCGGTAGATTTTTTTGATCTGATCATCGGGGATAATCTTGTTGGTTTTTTCATAGGTCAGGTAATAGGAACCCAATACCATGTCCTGGGTAGGAACCGTGACGGCTTTACCGTTTACCGGTTTTAACAGGTTGTTGGCAGACAACATTAGGAATCTAGCTTCCGCCTGCGCTTCTGCAGAGAGCGGCACGTGCACAGGCATTTGGTCGCCGTCGAAGTCGGCGTTAAATGCAGAACATACCAGAGGATGCAGTTTGATCGCCCTGCCTTCTACCAACACCGGTTCAAAAGCCTGGATGGAAAGACGGTGGAGGGTAGGTGCACGGTTCAACAGAACGGGACGTTCTTTGATGACGCATTCCAGTGCATCCCAAACTTCGTCATACACTCTTTCCACCTTTTTCTTGGCGTCTTTGATGTTGGAAGCCTTGCCGGTTTCACACAGACGTTTCATGACAAAAGGTTTGAAGAGTTCCAATGCCATTTCTTTGGGCAGACCGCACTGATACAGTTTCAGATCGGGTCCTACCACGATGACCGAACGGCCGGAATAGTCAACACGTTTTCCCAGCAGGTTCTGACGGAAACGGCCTTGTTTTCCTCTGAGCATTTCGGACAGAGATTTCAAAGGACGGTTATTCGGACCGGTGACGGCACGTCCGCGGCGGCCGTTGTCAATGAGAGCATCCACGGCTTCCTGCAGCATTCTCTTTTCGTTGCGTATGATAATCTGAGGTGCTTTGAGTTCGATCAATCGTTTCAAGCGGTTGTTGCGGTTAATGACGCGACGATACAAATCGTTCAGATCGGAAGTGGCGAATCTGCCACCGTCCAACTGCACCATGGGACGGATTTCGGGAGGAATCACAGGGATTACGTCCAGAATCATCCATTCGGGGCGGTTACCGGAAAGGCGGAATGCTTCCACCACTTCCAGTCTTTTGATGATTTTCAGTTTCTTTTGTCCGGTTGCGTTGTTCAGTTCGGCTTTCATCTGTCGGGACAATTCGTCCAGATTCAATGCACTCAACAGTTTTTTGACAGCCTCTGCTCCCATGTCTGCATCGAAATCATCTTCAAACCGTTCCCGGGCAAGACGATATTCACTTTCGCTCAGAACCTGGTTCATGCAAAGATCGGTTGAGCCGGGATTGGTGACGATATATTGGGCAAAGTACAACACTTTTTCCAGCAGTTTGGGAGAAATATCCAGCAAAAGTCCCATGCGGGAAGGGATTGCGCGGAAATACCATATGTGAGAAACAGGAGCAGCCAGTTCAATGTGACCCATCCGTTCACGGCGCACTTTGTTGGTGGTAATTTCAACACCGCATTTTTCACATACTTTGCCGACGTAACGAACTTTTTTATATTTGCCACAATGACATTCCCAGTCTTTCATGGGCCCGAAAATGCGTTCGCAGAACAAACCGTCGCGCTCGGGTTTCAGGGTGCGGTAGTTGATTGTTTCCGGTTTTTTTACTTCACCATAGGACCAGCTGCGAATCATTTCGGAAGATGCAAGACCAATTCGGATACGGTCAAAATCAATATCATTGCTTTGAGCTTCGGGTTTCACGTATGCCATTCTACCTTTCCTCCCTCATCATTCATCATCGGATATCTCATCCGTAGAATCAAATTCCTCGAATTCGACATCATTCTCTTCCTCGATGTCATCCTCTTCCTCTTCGCTGTCTTCGCTGTCTTCGCTGTCCCTGTGCTCAACGCCTTCCTGATCGTCAAACATGGGATTCGCCATGTCATAATGACCGCGGGCGTTGCCCAGTTCTTCCATATTGAAGGGTTTGGCACCATAAGTTTCATCCTCAGAAGTCTTCTTCAGCTGAATTTCATTGCCTTCGGCATCAAGCACCTGGACATTCAATCCGAGAGACTGAAGTTCCTTGATCAAAACTTTGAAAGATTCCGGAACACCGGGCGTGGGAATATTCTGACCTTTGACAATGGCTTCAAAAGTCTTGACGCGACCGATGACGTCATCGGATTTTACAGTCAAAATTTCCTGCAGGGTATAGGCAGCACCATACGCTTCCAGAGCCCATACTTCCATTTCACCAAAACGCTGACCGCCGAATTGGGCTTTTCCACCCAAAGGCTGCTGGGTAACCAGGGAGTAAGGACCGGTGGAACGAGCGTGAATCTTATCGTCAACCAGATGATGAAGTTTCAAGAAGTACATAATACCCACGGTAACAGGATTGTCAAAAGGAACGCCGGTACGTCCGTCGTAGAGTACAGTTTTACCGTCTTTGTGCAGACCGGCCATTTCCAGACATGCGGCAATATCGTCTTCGTTGGCACCGTCGAAAACGGGGGTCATGATTTGAATGCCCATTTTCTTGGCAGCAATGCCCAAGTGTACTTCCAACACCTGACCGATGTTCATGCGAGAAGGAACGCCCAGAGGATTCAAAACGATATCCAGAGGCGTGCCGTCGGGTAGGAAGGGCATATCTTCGGGGGGAAGAATGCGGGAAATAACACCTTTGTTGCCATGGCGGCCTGCCATTTTGTCGCCCACGGAAATCTTTCGCTTCTGGGCAACATATACGCTGACAACCCGGTTGACTCCGGGAGGCAACTCATCACCGTTTTCACGGGAAAAACTCTTCACATCCACCACAATACCGCTTTCACCATGGGGCAAACGCAAAGAGGTGTCACGGACTTCACGGGCTTTTTCGCCGAAAATCGCCCGAAGCAGGCGTTCTTCTGCCGTCAGTTCGGTTTCGCCCTTGGGCGTGACTTTACCCACCAGAATGTCACCGGCACGGACTTCAGCACCCTTGCGGACGATACCGTCCATGGTCAGATCTCTCAAAGCATCGTCACCGACGCCGGGGATCTCACGGGTAATTTCTTCCGGGCCGAGTTTGGTATCTCTGGCTTCGTGGGTGTATTCTTCGATATGCAACGATGTATATATATCTTCGCGCACCAATCTTTCGTTGATCAAAACGGCATCTTCGTAGTTATATCCTTCCCAGGTCATAAAGCCGATGAGCACGTTTTTACCCAAAGCCATTTCCCCGTTGAACGTGGAAGGACCATCGGCAATCACTTGTCCTTTGATCACTCTGTCACCCATATTGACAATGGGCCTCTGGTTGATACAAGTGCCTTGGTTGGTCCGTTTGAATTTAATCAAATGGTAGGTTTCTTTGAGACCGTCATCCCCCAAAATAGTGATGTAATCGGCACAAACCGTTTCAACCAAACCGCTTAATCGGCTGATTACGCAAACACCGGAATCCACAGCCACTTTGTATTCCATACCGGTACCCACGATGGGAGATTCGGTGACCATCAGGGGCACCGCCTGTTTCTGCATGTTGGAACCCATCAGGGCACGGGAGTTGTCGTCGTTTTCCAGGAAGGGGATGAGGGCAGTCGCCACCGACACAACCATTTTCGGAGAAACGTCCATATAGTCGATGTCTTTGCGTTCGACTTCAAGAATTTCTTCCCTGCGGCGTGCGGTTACCTTGTTGTTGACAAACCGATTGTTTTCATCCAGAGGTTCATTGGCCTGGGCAACGGTATACTCGTCTTCCACGTCCGCTGTCATATATTCAATCTTATCGGTCACAATACCCGTTTCCTTATCCACCTTGCGATAGGGAGCTTCAATAAAGCCGAAGGGAGAAATACGGGCATAGGTAGACAGATATGAAATCAAACCAATGTTGGGACCTTCAGGCGTTTCAATGGGACACATTCTGCCGTACTGGGTGTAGTGTACGTCACGCACTTCAAAGGAAGCGCGGTCACGGGACAAACCACCGGGACCCAACGCGGACAAACGGCGTTTGTGGGTCAGTTCGGACAGAGGGTTGTTCTGGTCCATGAACTGAGACAAAGGCGAGGAACCGAAAAATTCCTTGATAGCGGATACAATGGGACGAATGTTGATCAATGCCTGCGGCGTGACCGATTCAATATCCTGAATGGTCATACGCTCCTTTACGATCTTGTCCATACGTAAAAAGCCGATGCGCAGCTGGTTCTGGAGCAATTCGCCCACGGAACGAAGGCGACGGTTGCCCAAATGATCAATGTCATCTTCTACGCCGATGTGATCGGCCAAGCAGATAATATAGTTAACGGAAGCAAAAATATCGTATTCGGTAATGTGTTTGGGGATCAGATCGTTCTTTTTTTCCTTCATGGCAACCAGAACGTCTTTGGGATCGGAATGTTCCGCCATAATTTCCGACAACACCTTGCCGGAAACCATTTCGTTGATACCCGCTTCTTCCACGCTGTAGCCCAAAATCTTGGAGGCATGCACCATACCATTGGAGAATACCTTGCGAACTTTTCCGCTGTCACCGTATACGTATACAGCGTCAACGCCCGCATCTTCTATGGCTTGGGCGGTGGCGCGTGATAAAATTTCCCCTTCTTCCGCAACCAGTTCGCCTGTGAAGGTGGAAATTGCGTTTTCAGCCAGCTTTTTGCCCGCAATACGGCGGGAAAGAGCCAACTTTTTATTGAATTTATATCTGCCGACAGCAGAAATATCATAACGACGAGCGTCGAAGAAAAGATTGTTTATCAGGGTCTTGGCAGATTCTACCAAAGGGGGATCACCGGGACGGAGCTTACAATAAATTTCCTTCAAGGCTTCTTCATATAAAGTGGTATGATTCTTTTCAGCCAGTTCGGCGATGCCGTCCTTAGCCATGGTGTTGAGTATCATTTCATTTTCGCCGAACATATTGAGAATTTCCGCGTCATTGCCGGGACCCAACGCACGAATCAGCACCGTGACGGGAATTTTTCTGTTTTTATCAATACGGACATAGAGAACATCGTTGATATCCGATTCATATTCCAGCCATGCGCCGCGGAAAGGAATGACGGTAGCGGAGAATGTCTTTTTACCTGTTTTATCCATATCGGAATCATAATATATACCGGGAGAACGAACGATCTGGGAAACAATGACACGCTCAGCGCCGTTGATCACAAAGGTACCGTTTTCGGTCATCATGGGAAAATCGCCCATGAAAATTTCCTGTTCTTTGATTTCACCGGTTAGACGGTTGGTCAAACGGACACGCACCTTCAAAGGTACTGCATAATTGACGTCTCTTTCTTTACATTCTTCCACAGGATACTTGGGGGTGTTGTCAATTTTGTAGTCCACAAAATCTATAGACAGATTCCCCGAATAATCCACGATAGGAGACACATCGGCAAGGACTTCCTTTAGGCCTTCCGTGAGAAACCACTCAAAGGATTTTTTCTGAACCTCGATCAGGTTTGGCATTTCCAACGCTTCGTTGATTTTAGAAAAACTCATCCGCACGTTGGTGCCAAGCGTTTGAGGTTTCATCATAGCCATTTCAACTCCATTCATTTTTTTGCGTAGTCAAATTGGGTATTCCACGATACTGCTTCCTTAAAGAATGTCTACAGGCAGCTTTTTAGAATTTTGCCCCGAAAATCCACCGAAAATCGGGCGTTTTGGGGCAAGTTAACCATTATAATGCAGTGTACTATAATATCACAGAGGAAAATGTTTGTCAAGGGTAATTTTTCATTTTTTCATGTTTTTCCTCTGCAATTTTTCTCGTGTAGCGCAGAAAAAAATGAAGACGGTCGCACAGACCGCCTTCTTTGCATATGTTAAATGGAATATTTATTCAGTTACTTACCTTGTACAGCACGCTATCAGGAATGGTCACGGCTGTGATGTCAGCCCCTACAGCTCTCAGTTTTTCCACAATTTTTTCGTATCCGCGATAGATGTGATAGGCTTCATGGACCTCGGTTCTGCCGGGCGCGGATAAAGCTGCAATGACCATGGCGGCTCCCGCCCGCAAATCCACCGCTCTGACCGGTGCGGGTGACAAGGCTTTGATCCCTTCCACCACGGCCAATCTACCGTCGACTTTGATATTGGCGCCCATACGTTTCAACTCTTCCACATAGCGGAAACGACTGTCCCAAACCCCTTCCGTTAGGGTGCTGGTTCCTTTGGCAAGAGCCAAAAGTACACAAATCTGGGGATTCATATCGGTGGGGAAACCGGGATATGGCAGAGTATGCACATGAATTTTATTCAAATCACCCGATCTGCTGACTACAACCGCTTCATCTTCTTCTACAATCTTCAGCCCCATTTCCACCAGTTTGGCAGACATGGAATCCAAATGCTTCGGAATCACATTGGTGATCCGCAGCCGGCTACCGGGAACGGCTCCTGCTAAACACATATAAGTACCGGCTTCAATCATATCGGGAATGATGGTGTATGTCACGCCGTGGAGCCTCTTTACCCCACGGATTTTAATCACATCAGTTCCTGCGCCGGAAATATCCGCGCCGCAGGCGTTTAAAAAGTTGGCAGTATCCACAATATGGGGTTCATGGGCAGCATTTTCAATGACGGTCAGCCCTTCAGCTTTCACCGCCGCCAGCATGACATTGATGGTGGCGCCCACAGACACTTTATCCATATAAATGGAAGCGCCTTTCAATCCGTGGTCAGCAAAGGCTTCAATGTTACCGCATTCCACCGACACGTTGGCACCCAAAGCCTCAAAGCCCTTGATGTGCTGATCAATGGGCCGCACACCAAAATCACAGCCCCCCGGACATCCTACAATGGCACGGCCGAATCTGCCAAGGGTAGCACCCAGGCAGTAGTAGGAAGCCCTCATTTTACGCACAGGTTCCGGCGGAGCCACATATGTATTCATGAAGGTGGAGTCAATTTCAACCGTGTCTTGTTCTACATATTTGACGCTGATATTCATCGCCCGGAGAATATCCAGAGTGATGGTAATATCGCTGATTTTAGGAACATTTTCAATCACACATTTGTCTTCCGCCAGAATGGCGGCAAACAGAATGCCAAGGGCAGCATTTTTCATGCCCGAAACAGGAATTTCGCCCACAATTGGTTTCCCGCCGTGGATGACGATTTTATCCATCGGATTGTTTCATCCTTTCTTGTCTTTCCCGTATTGTGCACAGAAAGCAACAGAATACAGGGTAATTGTATCATACTACCAAAAAAAAGAAAAGGGGGTTTTTAAAAAAAGTTCTTCCTCCCTCAGTATATGTAATCTCCCGCTCCCCGTTACAGGGCGGGAATATGCAAAAGAGCCATATAATATTCATGATGAATCGTTTTCACGACTATACGCCCGCCCCATTCCTGGCAGATGGATGCAACGGTTTTTAGCCCGCTGCCATCCCCGTTTTTCAGGGTATCGGCAATTCGATTATAGAAAACAAACACAACACCTTTGTGGGTAGTCAACGCTCCAAACACCGTCTTAGAATCGGGAGGAGAATAGCGAAGGGCATTTTGCTGTAAATTGAGAACGGCGCTTTTCCACGCACTTTCACTACCGCTTCCATAGGACGGAAGAGGTTCCCCGCCAAACAGCACTGTTTTCCTTCCTTGCTTTTTCGCCATTCCGCTGCAAAGACATCGACAAGATATCCAAAGAGACGAAAAGGAAAAAAAAGAATCTTTTTGCACTTGTTCTTTATCCGTACCCTCCAGAAGCATCTGTTCCATCCGTCCCGTCTCCCGGATAAACAGCCGGGCAAGGTCATCTCCTGTTTGCTCCAGCAAGGCTTCCGCTGCGCCCCGCAATCCCGTCAGCGGATTCATCAGTTCATGGCGCATATAGCGCAAAATTTCTTTTCGTTTTTCTTCGACCCGCCGAGCGGATTCCACCAAAGCTTTTCCCGTTTGTCCCAGTTCATCCCCGCCAAAGATTTCAATTTCAGGCACATGGGCATTTTCTTTCCATTCTCCCGCCGCCTTACGAATAGCAAGGAGAGGCTTTTCCATAGAAACATAAACACCGCCCGCCAACCCAAGAGAAGCGATCAGGGAAATGGCCATCCACAGGGCAAACAAAGGCAGGATACCGTCGATCCATTGGGCAAGATAATGGCTTTTTCCTGCCATCTCTACCGACACCCCATTGACCAGAACATCCGCCCGCAAAATCCCGAAGGTCCCATCATCTTCACAAAAAACGGGTTTTGTACCTTCTCTGTCAAAAAAACGTTGGGCATTTTTTGCAAATTCTTGCTCTTCAAACGTAATGGCGAAACGAACGAGAATCAGTTGAAACAACAAAGTGAGGGTAAACTGAAACACCAGAAAGGTCAATGACAATTTTTTATACATGCTATCTCTCCTCTCTAAACAGATAGCCTTTCCCCCGTATGGTTTCGATATACGGGCTGCCATCGGAAGAAAGCCCCGTTTTTTTTCGGAGTCTTGCCACGGCCATGTCCACGCTGCGGGAGTTTCCTTGTGTGTATACCCATCCCCAAATCTCTTTCATCAATACTTGTTTGGGTATGATTTTCCCCGGATGACGAAGGAAAAACTGCAGGAGCTGATATTCCTGCTTGGTCAGTTCGGTTTTTCCTTCTTTTTTAATGAAGGTAAGAGAAGAAGCGTCGGATTGAAACTCACGGGACAAGAAAATCCCGCGTCGGCGCAAGGATGCTCTGACGCGGGAAAGCAATTCTTTCATGGCAAAGGGTTTTCTGATGTAGTCGTCAACGCCCACATCCAGTCCCGCCACCACTTCTTCTTCCCGGGTTAAGGATGAAATGACCATGATTTCCCCCCCGGTGAGATGTTTGAATTCTGCACACAACGACAATCCGTGGACATCGGGAAGTACGATATCCAATAGAACCAAAGAACAACCTTTGGCAAGGGAAAGCGCTTCTTTTCCTGTGGAAGCACAGCGGGGAATGTACCCTTCTTTCAAAAGGGCCCTCCGGATCAGTTCCCGCACCGTATCATCGTCTTCAACAACCAGAATGATGGGTGTAATGTTACGACACCTCTTGAAAAAAAGTGAGATAATACCGGCAAATCAGTTCGGTTTCCATCCTGTAGCTCTGAATGCCCTGTTCCTGCCCCTGGGATTTTAAATAGCTGTCATTGAGATTGCTTGCCACCGTAGCCGCCGGATTTTCGGCATATTTCTTGAAATATTCCTTGTAGGCGTGATATTCTTGAAACAGCCAATCGGGGCAGTCTGCCATAACTGTTTTGTATCGGTCAAAATCCAGTTTGGCGGCATCTCTCGCCACGGCGGAAAAACCATTGGCAAGAGCCGCATAGCGCAAATAGGCATCCCCGGAGGAATAATTCACCGCAAAAGCCAGGAAGTTACATTCGTTTTCGGGGGCAACGCCTCTTTGATGGGAATATTCATGGGCAATGGTATCGGCTACAATGTAGTCGGGATACGCGGTATTGATGTTAGTTTCTCCCGTATAGGGACAATATATCCCCGAAATATGGGTATATATCAAATAGTTGGATAGATATATTCTCTTGGATGCGAACCCGGTTTTTTGCAAAAAATCCCAGGAACTTCCAAAATTATCGTAGGCCACCTTGACTTTTTGTGCCAAGGTATCAAAATCATACGGGCAGACCGACGCACCGCTTTCATCAAAGGAAATCTCCCCGTCCAGCATATTCAATTCCTCCACCAGCCAAGTCAGGGTTGAAAACACATCCTCTTTTTTCAGCGTATCCTTCAAGCCTAAATTTTCTGCGGTGGAATGGCGGTAATAATTCACCCCGTGATTTACAAAAAACAAACTGCTTCCGATCATCACCGCCGCCACTCCTGTTTTCAACAGGGCATAGAAAAATTTTTTCGCCTTTTGGGCGGATTTTTTTCTATACAAGGACAAAATCAGCCAAAGGATGCCGGTCACCAGCAGGCAAACAACCGCGATGAGAATGGCGATCACGGTCATTTCCATGAAGGAAAAAGGCATCCAGGAGGTCATAGCCCCTGTGATGACACGGAAAAACATGCCTATGGTACGGGAAAACCATTCCGCAAATCCCGTCCACAGCATAGCCATCAAATAAAAATCAACACATAAGGCCAGTATGAAGGTGAGCGTGGTAAAAAACAGATGTTTTCGTAAAAATATCAAAAAGTTATGCATTTTGTTTCACCTCCCCCATTTGTTCGCATCCTTTGAGTCCGCAAGCATGAAGAGCCTCCAAAAAATCTTCCCCCAACGGGGCAAATATATGCAATGGTTCACCTGTTGCCGGGTGTGCAAAGGATAAACGGCAGGCATGGAGAGCCTGTCTGGCCATAACAGGACTTGCCTGTCCGTACAAATCATCCCCCAAAATAGGATACCCCGCCGCCGCAAAATGGACTCTGAGCTGATGGGTCCTTCCCGTCATGGGGTATGCAACCACCAGGGAATGGGATGCGGTGCTGTCCAGTACCGTGTACCGGGTCAGAGCAGATGCCCCGAAGGGTGAGTTTTTCCCCCCTTCACCTTCCGTGGCAGAGGTGGCTTCCCGGGTGATGATGCTGCCGTTTTGACGGCGAATGTTGTAATCGATGAATCCCGATTTACCGCTTCTCTCTTTCAGGTTGCCAATTACAATGGCCAAATATACCTTATCCACTTTTCTGTCGGCAAATAATTTTGCCATATTAGCGGATACAAGGCGGTCTTTGGACACCACCACCACGCCCGATGTGTTGCGATCCAGTCGGGTGGAAGCACGGAAAACAAAAGGGTTGCCCATATATGCGACAACCCTTGCTGCAAGTGTATCTCCCAAGCCCCCTCTGGAGGGGTGCATAGGCAGAAACGGCGGTTTATTCACACAGAGCAAAACATCATCTTCATAGATGACATCAATCTCCCCTAAGGAGGGTGAGATGTTGGTGGTGTTCTCGAAATCTTCATAAAAAAGATTGAGTTCATCGCCTTCACATAACACATACCGAACGGTTTTATGCTCCCCGTTGACGGTAATGCCCCTGTCACGATACTTTAACAGAGAGATGGTTCTGCGTGATAAACCAAGTCCGCGGGTCAAATATTGCTTGATGGTTTGCCCTGCCCCGCAGGCATCGATTGTGTAATTCATTCCACTCTGACGATCCAGCCTCTGGTATCAGGAATCAAACCCCACTGCATACCGGTGATAGTGTCATAGAGTTTCTGGGAAACAGTCCCGATCTTGCCGCCGTTGATGATCATCCTGTCCCCTTCGTTATTCAATTCACCCACAGGGGAAATAACAGCGGCGGTACCGGTACCGAATATTTCTTTCAACTCGCCTTTTTTGTAGGCTTCGGTGATTTCGTCGATGGAAACCAGCCTTTCGTTGACATGCATACCCCAATCTTTCAATACGGTCAAGCAGGAATCACGGGTCACGCCGGGCAGAAGGCTACCGCCCAATTGGGGGGTGCATACTTCGTCACCAATAACGAAGAACACGTTCATGGTACCTACTTCATCCACATATTTTCTATGAACGCCGTCCAGCCAAAGCACTTGGGAATACCCCATGTCGTACGCTTTTTTCTGGGCGCGGAGGGAAGCTGCGTAGTTGCCGCCGGCTTTGGCAAAACCGATACCGCCTTTGACGGCGCGGACATATTCATTTTCCACAAAAATTTTAACAGGATTCAACCCCTCAGCATAATATGCACCAACCGGAGAGAGTATAATGCAGAAAAGATAGGTTTTGGAGGGAGATACGCCCAGGTGGGGATCAGTGGCGATGATAAAAGGACGGATGTACAGGGAGGTACCCACATCGGTAGGAACCCAATGGCGATCCACATTGACAACGGTCTTGATGGCTTCCAGTACAAAATCGGGATCCACCTGAGGGATGCACAGACGTTCGTTGGTTTTGTTCATTCTTTCAATATTTTTCTGCGGACGGAACAATTGAATCACACCTTCTTTGGTGCGATACGCTTTTAAGCCCTCAAACATTTCCTGCCCGTAATGGAAAACCATGGCAGAAGGGGCCAGCGAAATATCTGCATACGGAACAATGCGGGCATGATGCCAGCCTTTGCCCTCGGTATAATTCATCAAAAACATGTGGTCGGTAAAGTAGCGACCAAAACCAAGATTGGAATAATCCGGCTTTATTTTTGGACTTGTCGTTTTGGTGATGGTAATTTTCATAGCCTTCTTCTCCGTTTCTCATGGATAGTATTTTATCGTCTAACTTATTATTATACTCTTTTTTTTCTCAAATGCAATACCTGTACATAAAAAATAGAACTTTTAATACGTGTCAAAAAAATCATTTTGAACACTTTTGCAGCTCCGTTTGAGGGCGTTTTTTTTAATTCAAAAAATTCGTTGCCACTTTTCACAAAAAAGCACTTGAAACATTTAAGGTTTTCGGTTATAATGTTAGCATCTTCATATTCGAGGGAGGTATCAACATGCATAAAACGGAAGAATGTGAAGCGGTTTCTCCTATAAAAACACCCAATGAAACCGTGAACTACTCCACCGTTGAAGCAACTGGAAATCAATTGAAAAATGCCCCGTCCGCTGATAACCATCGTTCATTCATGAACTTCTCGTCAGCCTTAAAAAAAACAAGTCAAAAATACATGAACAAAGGGTTTTTCAAAGTTACTGTCCCCTATGTTCTGCCCGTGCTGACCGCCGTGGCGGTTATTTGGATCTTATTGTTTTCCATTACCAGCGACAGACTATATGCGGCTTCCATTAACGGACAAATCGTGGGATATGTGGAAGAAGAATCTGTCATGGATAGAGCCATTTCTCAATTAGAAACCACCATGTCGGAAATTCTCCATGAGACGTATACATTTGAGTATCAAGTTTCCTATATTTCTGCCCGCGCAACGGGGGATAAGTTGATTTTGACGGAAGACACCGTATATCAGGCTCTGGTACCCTACGCCGCAGATCAGGTGGCAGCCTGTTACAGTCTTTACGTCAACGGAAACTATATCGCTTCTCATAGCAGTAAGGATGTTTTTTTCGAAATCATTCAAAAAATCACATCCGGCATCAAAGCCAATACCAAATACTGCAGTGCAGTCACCATCAAGGATGAAATCAAAATTGCCGCCGGACTCATTGCTCCCAGCGGACTGTCTTCTGCCGAACAAGTGGAAACCATGCTCCGCGGCAGCAATGGAAATTCGCCTCTCACTTACCGGGTGGAACAAACTATCACACACTCCCAGGTGTTGACCTGTAACACCAAATATACCGAAGACCCCCGTCGATACATCGGTGATGACGTTGTGGTATACGAAGGCAAAGACGGCGAACAAATGGTTACCGCTAAGGTCGTCTCGGTAAACGGGGTGGAAATCGAGCGGGTTATTCTCGATTCCGTTGTTACGGTTCCCGCCGTAAACAAAGAGGTTATACAGGGAACGAAAGTCCTGCCGGAAATGTTAAAAGCTTCGGGAAAATTAGATTCGGATGCTTATTTTATCTTTCCTACTTATCATTACTTTATTTCATCCGGATACGGGTATCGGTACTTAGCAGCCAGCAAATCTGCTTTCCACAGAGGCGTGGACATACCCGGCGACGGGAACTACTGTGGAGAGTATACTGTCAAATCCTCCGTCGTGGGCACCGTCATGGAAGCCCAATTGAGAGAAGGCGACAAGGAACACACCATTGTCATCGAAGGTGCAGACGGCATCAAGACCTGTTATGATAAAATGAAAACCATCCAAGTTAAAGTCGGTGACAAAGTCACCGAAAAAACCGTTTTGGGCAAACGGCAGACACCCATTATCGCAGCCGCTTCGGGCACCGTCATTTTTGCGGAATACAACGCGGATTACGGCAAAGAAGTACTGATCGACCATGGCAACGGCCTTGTCACCTGTTATGCCCATCTCAGCGTTATCAGCGTGGAAGTGGGGCAGACGGTGACCCAGGGAGAAGAAATTGGAAAAATGGGATGCACCGGTGTTGTTACGGGACTTCACGTTCACTTTGAAGTGCGCGTCAATGACGTGCAAGTGAACCCCGTCCCCTATTTGTACGATTGCCATTGATCAAAAGCTTAGCATGTAAAGCGGCGGAAAAATCCGCCGCTTTATTTATTTTACTAGTTTCATGGAAAAATCATAAAAACCTCTTCAAAAAGGAAAGAGTATATGATATAATCTAATGAACGAACATGAGATTGAAACAAAGACGAGGATACTAGGTATGGGAGAACAAATCAGGCTATTTTTCTTAACCATTGCGTCCCCATTCAGCGCCATCCGTTTTGTGGATGTGCTGGACATTGTCCTTGTGTCCACACTGCTGTTTTATATCTTTCTGTTTATCAGGGAACGCCGGGCGGAAAAACTGGCAGCCGGCGTCATTGCCCTTTTGGTGGGATTGTTTGTCAGTGACTTTTTGGAGATGAAAGCACTGCACTTTATCATCAGCAGCATTGTGCAAGTGGGTTTTTTGGCTCTGTTTATCATCTTCCAGCCCGAACTGCGCAGCATTTTGGAAAAAGTCGGCGGCAACTCCATCAAAGGGTTTGGCCGTTTAGCGGACACCAAAAGCCAGATGGAATCCATTGAAAAAACCGTGGACGCCATTTCCGTGGCGGCGGGGGATCTGTCCGCTTCCCATACCGGTGCCCTCATTGTCATTGAACAAAGTACCAAACTGGGAGACGAAATAAAAACCGGCGTGCCCATCGATGCTTTGGTGAACAGTTTTTTAATCCGAAACATTTTTTATGACAAAGCGCCCCTTCATGACGGTGCTATGATCATACGCGGGGACCGCATTGTGGCTTGCGGCTGTTTTCTTCCCTTATCCACAGACCCGGATATTATGCAGGAACTGGGTACCCGCCACAGGGCAGCTTTGGGCATGAGCGAAAACTGCGATGCCGTGGTGGTGGTGGTTTCGGAGGAAAACGGGGTTATTTCCATTGCAAAAGAAGGACATCTGCTTCGAAACTTTGATAAATACAGCTTAAAAGATTATCTTTTGACCCATTTGATGAATAACGCCTCCACGAATCAACCCCTCACAAAAAGGAAAATTTTCAAGCGCAAATGAAAGGCGGGGAAACATGCTCGGGAAACTGAAAAAAGGCAAAGAACAAGCCTTGCAAACCGAAAACAAGCAGTCCAACTGGGCTGCCCGTGTCCTTTCTGTGCTTTGTGCCATCATTTTATGGTTTTATGTGATGAGTGTGGAAAGCATTAATTTTGAAAAGACCTATTCTGGCCTGACTTTGGGTATCCACGGAACCGAAACGCTGGAAGGATTGTCTTTGTCCGGCCTGACCACATCTACGGTGGAAATCACCATCACCGGTGAAAAAAAACAATTGGAAGGCATGGGCAGCGAATGGGTGAAACCCTATGTCGATCTTCCTGAAACCGTGGCAAAAGGGCAGTATACACTGCCAGTCAAGTTGGATGGCATTCCGGACAATATGAATGTTTCGGTTTATCCCCAAAAGGTAACCGTTCTGATTGAAGATACCGATACCCGAGAGGTACCCCTGACCCGGGTGGCGGGCAGTCATGACGATTCCCTCTTAGAATACAATTTTTCCTTCACCCATGTCACCGTTACCGGCTCCGTTTCGGTTTTGGAACAAATTGATCATGCCGAACTGGATATTTCCACCCAAAATCTGGGCAACACAATGGATGGTTCTTATTTTGGAAAAATCATACTTGTCAATAAAGACGGAAACAAAATCGTTGACAGTTATTTGACCAAAAGCAGCGATTATGCCACGGTGGAAGTAAAAGTACTCCAAAGCAAGAAGCTGGATCTGACCATCACGTCTTCCAGCGGGGAATCGCTGAGTATCATATATGAAAAAGAATCCGCCAAAACCATTGTAGTCAAAGGGGAAGCATCGGTTATTTCCGCTTTGCCAACCTACCTGTCCCTGCGTACCATCAATCTGTCCGAGATTGAATCAGGTGTCAAGGATTCCAAAACATATGTTTTTGCATATCACGATATCACCCGGGCTCTTCCCGAAGGCGTGGTATTGATTGCAGTGGACAACGTGGCAGTGGCTGATCTGAAGGAAGATTCCCTGCCCAGTGCCGTTTTGACGGTTTCTTTGAAAAACACCAAGGTGGAAACGACCTTGACCGTCTCACTCAAAAGTGCCACCGTCAAATCTCTCTCAAGTTCTTTGCATGTGACCTTCGATCCCAATGAAACCGTGGACATTGTATTAAGCGGTCAAAGAAACGATTTGAAAAACATTACGGCAAAAGATTTAAATTTGGTTGTGAACATGTATGGCAAAACTGCCAAAGGATGGGTCAATGTTCCCCTGCTTGTGACCTTAAAAGAAACAAACGAAAATGTGGAAATCATAACCAAAGAATTCACTCTCCGTGTATTTGTGTACGCCAAATGAAACTGATCATCAAAAACATTCGCTGTCCCTTTCTGGCGCAGGAAACCCCTGTTATCAACAGGGTTCTGCGTGAGAAAGGGATTTTCCCGTTATCCCCGCCCGTCATTTGTAAAAAGTCCATCGATGCCCGCAAAAAACCGGACATTTATTTTGTTTATACTGTCATTGCCCGGGTGGAACAATATCAGGGATATGATCCGAATGTCTCTGTCTATCAGGAAGACGATTATCCCGCCTCCCTCCCAAGAGGCACCTCTCCCGCCGGCTATCGTCCGGTGGTGGTAGGTTTTGGTCCCTGCGGTATGTTTTGCGCCCTGCTGCTTGCCAGAAAAGGATACCATCCCCTCGTCATCGAACAAGGGGAAGACGTGGATAAGCGGAAAAAATCGGTGGAAACTTATTTTTCTGGCGGTGCGCTGCATCCTCATTCCAATGTTGGTTTTGGGGAAGGAGGCGCCGGTGCTTTTTCCGACGGAAAACTGATCACCCGTATCAATGAAAACCGGGCTTCCTTTGTCCTCTCCCAGTTGGTATCTCACGGTGCGCCCCCCGATATCCTCACCTCTGCCCGTCCCCACATCGGAACCGATTTACTGATTCAAGTGGTCAAAAATATCCGTGAGGAAATCATCGCGTTGGGGGGTGAAATTTATTTTGAAACCAAGCTTCTTTCCCTCACCTCCGCTGTCGACGGCTGGCGGCTTGGCTTGGGTAACGGGGATACCCTTGCTTCCGACGGTGTCTTTTTGGCGATCGGGCATTCTGCCCACGATACCTACCGCCATTTATTTGAAAAAGGCTTTTCCATGGTGGGTAAGGACTTTTCGGTGGGTATGCGGATTGAACATTTACAAGTTGATGTAGACATTTCTTTATACGGCAATGCTTTGCTTCTTCCCGGCGGGGCGGAGCGTCTGCCCAAAGGGGAATACAGTGTTTCATATCGGAAAGGCAATCGAGGGGTCTATTCCTTTTGTATGTGCCCCGGCGGCGTGGTAGTACCCGCTTCCTGCCACGAAAGGGCCTATGTCACCAACGGCATGTCGTATCACAAAAGAAACGGCATCAATGCCAATGCCGCCATTGCCGTCTCGGTGTTAAAAGATGAGTACGGATCGTCCCCCCTGCAAGCTTTAGCATACCAGGAACACATGGAAAAAGCCGCCTTCGCTTTGGGCGGCGGTGTGGCGCCCTGTCAAACGCTGGGAGACTTCTTACAGGGGAAAACAGGTTCTTCCTTTCAAACCATCCGGCCGACCTCGCCCCGTGGCTTTGTTTATGGGGATTTGACCACCGGTTTTACATCCGCCCAGCTTTCCTTGTTCCGGAAAGGCTTTGCCAAATTCAAACAGCAATATTCCTTTTTTTCCAACCTGTCTGCGCCTTTGACCGGGTATGAAACCAAAACCTCCTCACCTTTGCGCATTTTGCGGGGGGAGGATTATATCGCCCTGGGACAAAAGGGGATTTATCCCTGCGGTGAAGGGGCAGGCTATGCAGGCGGCATCACCAGTGCCGCTGTTGACGGTTTGCGGGTGGCGGAAAGCTATATGGCAGTCCGGGCGCCCTGTAACAAAATATGATTTATCTTGACAAATCTGCCATGAGTGTGTATACTATAAAAAGTAAAATGTTGAAGCGGAGATAAAGCCGCGTATGACCCTACAGAGAGCGGGGGCAGCTGAGAGCCCCGCGGGAGTACAGCACGGCAAATGGACCGCTGAGTGTCCGTAGGAAAGCAAAGTATATCTTTGTCCGTATGGCGGAACGAGTTGTGATCGTTACATCACAGGAAATGTGTTGGCATTTTCTCCTGATATCAGGAAACAGGGTGGCTGTAATTGTATCCTTGTTATGCACATGCATAACAAGGATTTTTTTATTATGTATGAGAAAGGAAATTGCCCGGAAATAGGGCAAGGTAATGAAGGATGAAAAACACATACAATTTTTCTACCTATCCCAAGGGATATCCCGATGAAAAGGGGTTTTTCGGTTCCTACGGCGGACAGTATCTGCCCGAAGAACTGATACCCGCTTTCCGGGAAATCGACGAAGCCTACGAGAAAATCTGTCATTCCGCCCAGTTCATCCACGAGCTGCGGAGAATCCGCAAAGAATTTCAGGGACGTCCCACCCCCGTTTACCATTGTGAACGGTTATCCAATTTGTTCGGTGCCTGCCAAATTTATTTAAAAAGAGAAGATCTGAACCATACCGGTGCCCATAAACTCAATCATTGTATGGGGGAAGGACTTCTTGCCAAAGCGTTGGGTAAAAAGAAACTGATTGCCGAAACAGGAGCCGGTCAGCATGGCGTTGCTCTAGCAACCGCCGCTGCTTATTTCGGTTTGGAATGCGACATCTATATGGGAGAAGTGGACATTGCCAAACAAGCTCCCAACGTCACACGGATGAAAATGCTAGGTGCCCGGGTCGTCCCTGTTTCCCATGGGTTAAAAACGTTGAAAGAAGCGGTGGACGCCGCCTTTGATGCCTACCGAAAAGAATACCAAACCGCCATCTATTGCATCGGTTCTGCCCTGGGGCCCCATCCCTTCCCCAAAATGGTCCGGGATTTTCAGATGGTGGTTGGGATTGAAGCCAAAGAACAGTTCAGGGAAATGACCGGCATTCTGCCCGACACCGTGTGCGCTGCCGTGGGCGGCGGTTCCAATGCGGCAGGCATGTTCATCCCATTTGTTTCCGAGCCTGTGGACATTGTGGGGGTGGAACCCTTAGGGCGCGGTTCCAACATCGGCGACCATGCCGCCAGCATCACCTATGGAAAAAAAGGTATTCTCCACGGATTTGAAAGTTACCTGCTCCAGGACGAACAGGGCGAACCTTTGCCTGTGTACTCGGTGGCTTCCGGCTTGGACTACCCTTCCGTGGGTCCCGAACACGCCTTTCTCCACGATGTCGGACGCATCACCTATACCACCGTATCCGACCGAGAAGCGGTGCAAGCCTTTTTCCTCCTTTGCCGGAACGAGGGCATCATCCCCGCCCTGGAAAGTTCCCACGCCTTGGCATACGCCATCCGCTATGCAAAAGAAAAGAAAACGGGCTCCATACTCACCTGCCTGTCGGGACGAGGGGACAAAGACGTGGATTATATCGCGGAACACTACGGCTACGGGGACGAATTTGTCCAATAACAAATGCAAACCCTTCCCTTTCGTGTTAACACGAAAGGGAATTTTTTATTCCGATTGACATTTCATCCAATTTTCTGTATAATCGGCAATGCTTGAAAGTAGGTGTTTTTTCTGAGCAAATTTGAAAAAGATTTATCCAAAGGAAGCGTTGTACAGCAATTGTTTGCCTTTTCCATGCCCTTTCTGCTGTCCAACATCATACAAGCGCTGTACAACACGGCAGATATGATCATCGTGGGTCAAGCCAACGGAACTGCCAGCATGACGGGCGTTAGCATCGGCGGGCAGGTGACGTTGATTGTCACCAACTTGGTCATCGGTCTTTCTATGGGTGCCACGGTTCTGATTGGACAGTACAAAGGCCGCCATGACCGGGAAGGTATGAAAGAAACCATATCCACCCTCTTTTCCTCTCTGTCTTTTCTCGCCGTCATCCTGACTATCGTCATGATCCTTTTGAGAAAACCGGTTCTTCGGTTCATCAACACGCCCGATAGCGCCTTTGACGAAGCGGAAAGCTATCTATTGACCACCATGTTGGGAATCATATTCATCTTTGGTTATAACGCTCTTTCCGCGGTCATGCGGGGGATGGGTGACAGCAAGCGGCCCTTGATTTTTGTGGGAATGGCCTGTTTTGTCAACATCGGTCTGGATATTCTTCTGGTCATTGTTTTTCACCTGGGGGCTGTCGGTGCCGCCGCCGCAACGGTGTTTTCCCAGGCCTTGAGCATGTTTTTATGTATTACATATTTAAAAAGAAATGGTTTTATTTTTTCCTTTTACCGTTCCTCTTTTCGTTTTTATAAAGAACGGTTAAAACTTCTGCTCAAGATCGGCATTCCATCTTCGGTGCAAAGCATCGTGGTCAGCCTCTCCTTTTTGTTCCTGACCGCCCTTGTCAACACCATGGGGGAAGCGGCATCCGCCGCTTTGGGTGCCGTAGGGAAATACAACGGGTTTGGCATTCTCCCCTCCATTGCCATGTCCGCGGCGATTGCCGCCATGGTAGCCCAGAACATGGGTGCCGGGGAAGAAAAACGGGCGGTCAAAACCATGCAAACAGGTTTTTGCATCGCCATGGTTATCAGTGCCTGCATATTTGTCGTTACCCAACTGTTCCCCGAAGAGATCCTGCTTATGTTTGCCGACGATGAAAGCATGCTTATACAGGGAATACCTTATTTAAAAGTATTCAGTTTGGATTATTTGGCGGTGCCCTTTCATTTTGCCTTGGCGGGATTGTTCATCGGCTCCGGACACACCACCTTTACCTTAATCAACAGTATGATTTCCTCCCTCATAGCCCGGGTTCCCATAGCCTATATCATGGGTGTTACCTTGGATTTGGGGATGGAAGGGGTGGGCTGGGCGGCTTTCCTCGCAACCGTTTTATCCATTGTCTTTTCCGTCATTTTCTATTTCAGCGGCAAATGGAAAAAACAAGTAATACATCATTAAAACCATCATTAAAAAAAGAAAGTATGTTTTAAAACACACTTTCTTTTTTTATTTACAGGATTAAATCCGCTGCTTGTCTGATGTTTTTATCCATATTTTCCGGATGGTACGTTTTCAGCAACCTGATGTAGCAATTCTGGAGCCAGGTGGCTTCCAAGTGAGTCAGCAGGTTGGTGCGATTGGTTTCATATCCCGTCAGACCCCAGTTTTCCTTCTGCATCACTTCGCCGAAAGCCATGACCTTTTCAAAAGCCAGCGGTGCCAGATCGGGATTGTATCTTTGGGCAAAGCGGAAACGCACCAAGGCTTCAATGAAGTCCAGCATTTCCACCCCATAATACAACCGAATCTTATCTTCGTTCAGCCGATATGCCAAATCCCCTTGGGCGTTGGCTTCCCTGCAGATGGCATCAAATTCTTCCTTGCACTGTTTATACAATTTCACACTTTCCACCAAAGAAGGACCTGCCATGGGACTGTTTGCACGGTAATCAAATTTCATGTGGGTGGTGGGGAACATTTCTATCCCTTCTTTGGAAAACAAACCGGAAGTCCGGGTGACCTTGCCGTCAAAGAACTGATAATGTTTCATGATCTTGCAGTTTGCGCCTGCCGTTTCCATGTGGGCATACAAATCCCGCATTTTTTCTGCTAACTCACCGTAGCGCAAATCAAAATATTCTTTCATCAACTCTTCGCCGTCACGGCGGATGTTCCACATCAGGCGGGTATACAAATAGTTATTGATTCCGATCATACCCCAATCCCGTGCGGTGATATGCATGTAATGGAAATGCCGGGTACCGGTATTATAATAAAAGGGCATGTCGTGGAGAATCTTATCGCTCAATACAAACGGCATCGCCGCAAAGGAGGATACATTGAAGTATTCCCCGATGAACATTTGTCCTTTGTAGTGGCCGCCGCCCGTCCAGGGCAGATATAAATCATACAGCGGTCTGTTACATTCGGTACATGTGGGATCATCGATATGATGGAGATAGCACCGTTCAATGGTAAAGAATGTAACGAATATATTAGAATAATCAAAATCATCCGGCAGAGGACGGTCAGGTGCCGGCAGGGTTTCATGATAGGCCAATGTACCCAGACGGATTTTCCGCTTGATTCTTCCTTCCAACGTGGCTTTCTTGATTTCTTGATCAATCTGATAGGTCAGCATCAACAGACGATAGGACAAGTTGCCGGATTTGCGACACTCTTCACAACCGCACCATACTCCGTTATCCAATGCCCATACATCCAGATAATCCAAATGCCGCCACTCACCGTCGATGAGATCCTGTATCAACAGCTTGCACAGCTCTTCCCGCGCATAGGGGTTGGAAGTGCAAATATTATCCCCCGCACCGTTGCTATTCTCCACAAACGCTTTTAAATCTCTTTTCATTCTGCGTTCGCCGTCAACCTCGGCATACCATTCGGGATGGGCATCCCCATAGGTCAAAATACCGTCGCCGTCCCGATCCCCAAGATACAAAGGACTCACCGGATAAGGATCTTCGGGTTTTCCTTCCCCCCCGAAAATTGCGTGGCGATAGGGATACTCGTGGGTAGTTTCCATAAAGCGATAGTAAATGGAATGACCACCGCCTGCCAGGCGAATACCCAATTTTTTTATCCAATGATGCTTGTCGGTGATCATGATATGCCCCAGATTCACACGGGCATGGGACATCCATTCCACCAATTCCACACTGGTATCCAGCACATAGGCGGAAACCACGGCTCTGGAAGTAAAATCAGGATTTTCAATGCTGTCGAATTCGGTCTCGCCGGACAAATCATATGCCTGATGATAACAGGTGCCCGCTTCCCCGGGGGAAATAAACCTAAGACCCAATCTTTCCAAAAACCCATAGGCGGCGTACAAGGTACCCACTCTGTCATGTCCGGACAGAATCACACAGGGCGCCCCTTCCACCTCGAATCCGCACAAGCGGAATCCTTCTTCTTTCACCTGGTCATTGGCTGAAAAACACTCTCCCGCTTCCTCTTCCAAAGTTCGAATCACGGGGTTGGTTACGTTGTTTCCCAACAAAACCGTATACCCTTCTCCCCAGGAAAATTTCTCCGGTGTTTGTAAGGAAACAGTTCCTCCCAAATGGGATTTAATATACCGTTCCAATTGGGTAGCAGCATAACATTCCGTACACACGGTTGCTCGCATATCATTTTCGTCCCACCAATTGATTTCCTTTTCCGCATTGGCAGCGACATGAATATCCCGATAGGCACCGGGCGATACAACAACGGTAAAATGCATACATTCCCCTCCTTTTTTTCGATTATACCATGGTTCTAATAAAAAAGATATAGAAAAAGAAGACAAATATTGGATAAAACAATACAGAAGGCTTACTTGGCAGTTTTTTTCTTATTCAATCAATGCTTTGTCAACGCTCCAGAAAAAGAGCCCCTGACTGGTACGTTTTTCAATCTCTGCCCGTTCCAGCGCGGTTCTGACCCGGTTGTTGGTACCGCATATTTTTATTCTCGTGCCTTTTTGCTTCCATTCTTCACACAGTTCGCAAATGGTTTCCACTCCGGAAATATCCATCACGGGAACGCCTCGCAATGAAAAAATAAGTTCATTGCAATTGGGATCAATCTCTTCCATTTTCTTCACCAGGGTACCCGCATTGGCAAAAAACACAGGCCCCGTGACATACACCACCGTGGTGCGGGGATGGTTTTTCTCCACATTCCGGTGATCAATAAACTTTTCGTTTTTCACACGGGAAAAATTCACTTCCAATTTAGCCGCCTGCCACAGGAACAACAAGGCGGAAACGGCAATCCCGATGAGAATGGCAATGGTCAAATCAAACACCACGGTTGCAATCATGGTGATGGAAAATTTAAAAATCGCTGTTTTGAATTTCTTTACAAACATGTATTTAATGTCTTTCCATTCGTGCATACGAAAGGATGTGACGATCAAAACCCCTGCCAAAGCGGACAAAGGCAATTGAGCCATCACGGGACCCAACAAAAACATGGAAACCAACAATCCCACGGCATGGAATATACCGCACAAACGGGTTTGAGCCCCGGATTTGATGGCAACGCTGGAACGGGCAATGGCGGCCGTTGCGGGCACGCCCCCAAAAAAGGGAATGATGACATTGCCAATTCCTTGAGACAACAGTTCCTGATCCGCATCAAAGGGTTCTTTTTTCATGCGGGAGCCCGCCGCTCCGCAAAGCAGGCTTTCGATCATGCCCAGAGCCGCAATGCTAATGGCAGGGGAAATGAATTTCTTTATCTCGTTCCACTCCAGAGAGGAGAATTTCAAACGGTTATTCAAAAAGATGCTTTTGGGAATTTCACCCACGGTTTTGATGTCCAACCCCAAGCTGATGCTGACAATAGCGGCAACGATGATGGCAACCAGAGAGGAAGGCACACGGGCGTTCCACTTTTTGGGCCACACCAACATCACGGCAATGACAACCAGTCCGATGAGAACCGCAGACCAGTTGGGAACAAACCCCAGTGCCCCATAAGATTTCATTTTTTCCAGCACATTTTCTCCGTTTGAAACCGTACCGAAAAAGTTATCGATTTGCCCCAAGGCGATGATAATGGCAATGCCGGATGTAAATCCCGTGATGACGGGACGGGGAATCATATTAACCAGTTTTCCCAGTTTTAACAGGCCGACGAGCAAAATGATGATGCCTGCTAAAAAAGACACCGTGAAAATGCTTTCCGGACCATATTTGGCAACAATCCCAATGAGAATGGCGGACATGGCGCCGGTGGGTCCGCTGATCTGGAAAGAGGCACCCGACAAAGCACCGATGAGAAGCCCGGCCAAAATGGCAGTGACCAGCCCGGCAGCCGCATCGGCACCGCTGCTCACACCAAAAGCCAGAGCCAGAGGCAGCGCAACAGCGGTGACAGTCAATCCCGCCATCACGTCTTTCCCCAGTTTTGCAGTGTTGTAGCCGCCAAATTCAAATTTGAGCATGGATATAAACTTTTGGAACATAGTAACCCTCCGCGATTGATATTACAAATAGAATGTTCTGTGGACATAGAACACCCCGCTGATGAAGCGGGGTGAAAAAGGTCACAGATTGTGTGAATGGCGAAAAAGTTCTGGTTTTGTCGCTTTGTCCGAAAATCCAACACACATGCAATCATGCTTTTGGTCGGTGTAAAAGACAAGGATGGATACGGTGCTTGATACAACCCGTCGACAAACTTTATCTTTTTTATTCCTATCCCCAACATTTTTTATTATAAATCATTGTTTTCAATATATCAAGGTTTTGTCGTAAAAATGTGAGGAGAAATCATAGAAACTTAAAAAATCCCCCCCGCCATGGCGGAGGGAATCTTCAGGTCATTTACAGAGCAAGCATAATTTCGGAAAAGTTTTTTTCTTTCGCTTTGTTGGAAATGGTAAACCAGTCGATGATGGTCAAAATACCGCAAACACCAGCGGTCAAGAGCTTCAATACACCAATACCAACGTCACCCAACATAAACCGGTCTACACCCAAAGGCCCGAGAAAAATAGAAATAATCAACAGAGTAGTAGGATCCTTGAAATCCATGGCCTGAATCAGGTTGAATTTCGAATCATCGGCAGCAAGTAATTTTTCTTTCAGGAACACAATCTTTTCTGTGGGGAAATACTTTTTGCTGGTCATCAAAAACATGTCGACTCTTTCTGCATCCATGGCGCTGTCTCCTTAAAATATGTAAAAATTTATTTCATGGTGAAATCCACAAAATACTGTCGCGAATATAGAAAGCTCTATATAGATATAGAAAAAAAGTCATGGTCGCTATGATCAGAATCAAACCTTGGATCCCTTTTGCATATTTCACGGGGAACAGTTTTTGATGCAACCCGAGCCACACAGCCACGGGAATCAAAAAAAACAAAGGATGATATCGAACCGCTGTTTTCAACTCCCCGCAAAAAGCAAAAAGCCAGGCACGGGTGATGCCGCAGCAGGGACAGGGAATTTCAAAAAGATATAAAAACAAACAGCCCACATAAAAGCCCGCCAACAAGAGTAGACCCAGGATAATCAGATGCAGAAATAAAAGTTTTAGATGATTTCGATACATAAAAACCTATCGTTTCTCAAGAAAACTCTATACAATACATACGAAAGTAAATAATATAATATGACCGATAACCTTTGTTTTACAAATAATACCACAATTCGATTGAAATGTCAACATTATTTTGATTTTCCGTGGATTGCATAATCTGCCTATCTTTGCAAATACTAACAAAGCAGAATTTGCATTAAAAAGGAGATAATTTCTATGAAAGCGACAGGTATTGTCAGAAGAATAGATGATTTAGGCAGAATTGTCATCCCCAAAGAAATTCGCAGAACCATGCGCATCCGCGAGGGTGACCCTTTGGAAATTTTCACCAACCATGACGGTGAAGTGATCTTCAAAAAATATTCCCCGGTGGGTGAACTTTTTTCGTTTGCCGCCGGTTATTGTGAAATTTTAAACAAAAGCAGCGAATTGACCGTGGCAGTCTGCGACCGGGATACCATTGTGGCATGCGCCGGCATTCCAAAAAAAGAATATGTGGGACAGAAAATTCCGGCCGAAATGGATGCATTGACCGAATTGCGTCAATTGTATACCTTTCAGTCAGGCAATGTGCAGCATCGTATATTCCCTCATGATCAACATTTTGTGTCCGTTCTCATGCCCATCATTGTGGAAGGAGATTTGATCGGAGCCGTTATATCCTTCCGTACAACCGATTCATCCGCCACAGAAACCGAAATCAAACTGATACAGACAGCCGCTGCTTTTTTCGCCAAGCAACTGGAAGCATAATCACGAACGCATCCTCAATCCCCGCTACTCAACTTATAAGGGGCTGTTGCAAAACGACGTTGCGATGGCGTCTTGCACACACCAATCACTAAAAAGCAACGAAATGTGCCTTGAAACGGCTTTGGAAAGCCCGGTCAAGGCACATTTTTTGTGCATTGTTTTCCCGCGGAACTGTTTTGCAACATCCTTTTTTTATTTATGATAAGCGCGTCCTGCATTGATGGAAAACGCCCGGTAAATTTGTTCGGTCAATATCACCCGCATCAACTGGTGGGGAAATGTCATTTTGGAAAAAGACAATTGCCTGTCACAGGCGGACACCACCCGATCGGATAATCCATAGGAGGAACCGATGGCAAACGCCACGGAAGAATAGCCTTGATGGGGCAAATCTTCCATCAGCTGTGCCAACCCAAGGGAAGACAGTTCTCTCCCTTCAATGCAAAGAGACATTTTATAACAGGCGCTCAGTTTGCCCAGCACATCCAAAATTTGCGTTGCTTCTTTTTCCAAAGCCAAGGCAATCGCCCCTCCCGCCGGTTTTTCCGGTAGGGGAGATTCTTTGATGGGATGGGAAACCACCTTGGCAAACCCAGAAAGTCTTTTTTCATATTCGCTTTGGGCGCCGGCAAAATAGTTGGCAGAAAATTCCCCTACATATATCAAATGAACATGCATCATACCACTTGCACCGTTTCCTTCTCTTTGGCGATTTTGATACAGACTTTATCCGGATCTTCCCCGCAGCCGATAATGGCGCACCTGACGGTTTCCATGGCAATTCTTTCCGTGTTGTTTTCTTTGGATAAATGAAATAACGCCACGTCGGTGGTACCTGTTTTAATCAGGGTGGAAAGCAATTCCCCGCAAGCCTGGTTGGACAAATGCCCCACGTCCGAAGCCACTCGCTTTTTCAAATGGGAGGGATAGGGTCCCGTCCAAAGCATGTCTGGATCATGGTTGCTTTCCAAAATCACCACGTTGCACCCTGTCAGCCCTTTTGCCACCTGGCTGGTGACACAGCCTACGTCGGTGGCAATGCCGATGGTATCCCCGTTGGGGCACACAATGCGGAATCCCACACTTCCCGCCGCGTCATGGGGTGTCGGAAATGGTATAAAATACACCTCTCCCACATCATAGGAATAACCAAAATCCACCGTCCGCACACAGGCTGTCATGCGCTCCCGGCAGGGGGAGGATGCATACAAAACCGTGGCTGTTGCCAAGGTGGTATACACCGGTATGGTATGCTTTTTCAACAATCCTTCCACACCGCGGGTATGATCGGAATGATCATGGGTAATTAAAACACCCTGCAAAGCATCGATAGAATCTCCCAAAGAGGCGATCGCTTTCTTGATACGGTGATAGGAAATTCCTGCATCCACCAAAAAAGAAGTTTCGCCATATTTGATATAAATACAGTTTCCCGCAGAACCGGAAGCCAAAGAATAAACCTGTAACATAAAACCCCTACATAAAATACTCGGTTACCAAAAGATAGGTGTAATCACCCAATAACAACACAATCGGCGGCATGACAATAATCAGCAGAACCTGCGCCCAAAAAATGCGGGTGTCTTCCCCCTGGTTAAATACTTTCAACCGGGGCTTCTCTTCCTCTTTGTCACGAAGAGGTCCGATGCCCCCGTTTACCAGCAAGAACAAGGCGCCGAACACCAGAACAATCCCGCCATATACATACAAAATCCATTCCCAGGCTCTTTGTATGCCAAGCATATACACCACCGTGGCAAGAATAAACCACGTGATAAGAAACCCGGCGATTCTGCCCTTTTTCATGGGATTTCTTTTTTTCATTTCACCAAGCACACGCCACTTTCCCCTCTGACAGCCAGACAGCGGGAAGCGCCCTTTCCGAATACTTTGTCCATTTCTCCGCTGTACCACGCCGCATATTCCCAGGGCACAAAAGCTTGGATCGTCCCCGCGAAGCCGCCGCCGTGAAGCCGCCATGCGGCTTTTTTATCTTGTAACAATTGTTCGCTGATGCATAAAGCCAACATAATTCCCTGCTCTTGCACGGATAAAGATGTAAACGCATTTTGCAAATACATGGCAGAAGACCGACCCGATTCTAAAACCAGAGCCAAGAAGGTATCGAGATCATCCTTTTTCAACGCTTCCTTCTGTTTTTCCACCCTCTGATTTTCCCTTAGAAAATGCAAAGCCCGTAACAAGGCACGATCCCCGCATTTAGCGCGAATGGCAGCCATGTTTGCCATCACCGCTTCTTGGGTCACATCCCGCAGGACGCTTTTATTAAAAAACGCAGCAACTTCCTTCATTTCACCGGGAATGGTGGCGTATTCCCCCGACAATGCCGCATGGTTTCCGCCGGTGTCGGTGATCACCAGCCGGTACCCGGCGCGGGTCAAATCAAAAGGTAGCTTTTCCACCATGGGATTTTGGGGATCGGCAAAATCAATGTATACAAATCCGCCGGTAATGCAGGCAATCTGATCCATCAGTCCGCAGGGCTTTCCGAAATGCACATTTTCCGCATACTGCGAAATTTTGGAGATGGTCACATCATCCGCTTTTCCATCGTTGTACAAATGATTCAAAATGGTCCCGATCATGTTTTCATACGCCGCCGAGGAAGAAAGCCCCGAACCTTTTAACACATAAGAATCAGTATAGGCATCAAACCCGCCAACCAACAGTCCTTCTTTTCGAAAGCCTTCCTTCACCCCCGCAATCAAAGAAGCGGAAGAATACTGCTTTGTTTTACTTTCGGGGGTAATGGTATCTTCATCAAACCCGCGGCTTAAAACCCGGATGGTTCCGTTATCATTGTGAGAAGCCACCGCTATGATATCCAGCTCGATGGACGCGGCAATGACTTTTCCATGATTATGATCGGTATGATTACCCGAAATTTCACTTCTGCCGCATACAGAAAAAACGGCTATATCCCGGTCTTTTCCATACCGTTGTTCAAAGGCTCCCACAGCATCGGTATAGCGGGTTACAGCAGAAGAAACCTTTTCATCCCCATACAAAGAGGCCAGTTTTACATGCCACTCGCCTGCAGCAAGCTGAGATAAAAACAGTTTGGATTTCATAGTTCCTCCTACATGTTCAATAAAACCATAGCGGCAATGCCTCCCGCAATGGCGAAATATCCATAAAAACGAATTTTCTCATGAAACACGGTTATGCCGACAATCATGGCCAAAATGGTGGAGCTTCCGCTGATCACCGGATACTGAATGGCAGCGGGAATGTTCAATGCCGGCAAACGCAGATGGGCAAGCATGTTGGCTCCCAAAGACAAGGCCAGACAAAAAGCCGGGAGAAAATAGTGTTTTACCTTTTCTTTACCCGTGACTTTTAAACCGCCCAAAGCGAAAAACGAGAAAACACACAAAAGAAAGGAAAAACCATAGCACAAGGCTGTATACGAAAAACTCTCACCACTGCCGGTCAAATAGATTTGGAGACGGGATGCAAAATTGATGATGCTGTTTGTGATGAACATGGGAATCATCCACAAGAGCCATTTCCAGGAAGCCTTCCCGCTGGTTTGTGTTGTTTTTTTGGAGGCCGCCAGCAAGACCACCGACACAACCAACAAGAAAAATCCCGCGATTTGAATCGCCGTCATGCTCTGCCCTTTCAACAACACAACACTGTATACCGTGGGCATCAACGCAGAGAAATTCAACAGTCCCGCCGTGACGGTAAAAGGACCAACATTCAATGCGTTTAAATAACAGAAAGCAGCGATAAAATAGCAGAAACCGCCCAACAAAGCACACAAGACAGTCGTCCAGGACACCGTTGCTCCGGTAAGAATGGCAATGATTAGGTAAGCACTGGCAATGATAGGAGTCACCAATCCGCACAATAGCGGGGCGGAAGATAAGTGGTTTTGCTTTCGACCGCTTCCAAGTTTATAACTCAAGGAAGTGGAAAAGGAAGAAAGAACCCCCAACACAATGTAGAATACGCTTTGCATGTTGTCACCTCACATGGAAGCATTATACCTGATGATGAGAAAAAAGTCAAGAAAAAGCCACCCTTCGGGTGGCTCATATTCACTGCACTTCTATGGTGTTATCCTCGGTAAATTTTCCGTCCGAGTTGCAATCCTGACAAATCCAGACGTCAATACTTCCTGCTTCCTCTTTTTTATTTACGCAATCCTTTTTGAATTTACCGCAGTTGGCACATTCATGGACGTCATTTTCATCGCAGTAAGCATCAAAACAACCCCCACAGTAGACAATTCCATTGTATATTTCCCCATCATCCGCATGACCGCCGCAAATATCACAGATCCTGGGCAGCGCATTCTGATAGCAATCCTCGCAGTAAATGGAATTCTTGTATTCAATAGCGCGTTCTGTGATAACGCCGCAGTTGATACACTGTCCCGAGGTGTACTGCACACCGTTTTCATGAGAGCCACAGGCATGCATGCTGAGCATCATGAGGACAAACAGAACAATTGTAAGTGTTTTTTTCATATTTATCACCCTATTTGATCAGTTGAATCGCGCGTTTCAAATTCTGAATTTCCGCTTCTTTGTACGTACCGCCCAGTTCTCCGTCCAGACACCAATCGATGTTTTCTTCGGCGGTAATTTTGAGTTTCGACGCTTTGCAGGTCACCACCACGTCGCTTTCGTATTCGGGTTTTTTCATATCCGTCACCGCTTTTAATAGCTTGAAAAGGTTATTGTTCTTTTTTACAAGCACGATCTCAAACAAACCGTCGTCCAGCTTCACGTTTTCCGGATCGAATTTGAACAATCCTCCCATAGACGTGGAATTAATGGCGCCTCCAAAGAGAAATTCACCCTCAATCACTTTATCTTCCGTTTCTATTCTTGTTTTATACGTTCTGAGATTTTTGAGACTTTTGACGCTTTCCAGCACATAAGCAAAGTGCCCCAGAACATTTTTTACTTTTTGAGAGGCATTGTAGGACGATTCGGTGAATGCTCCAAAGGTAGCAATGTACGTAAAGTACCTTCCGTTGCACTCTCCTACATCCATGGGCCGGGGTTTCCCTTGTCCGATACGGTGAGCAGCGTCAATGATGTTGGTGGGCAAAGACAAGGTTTTGGCAAAATCATTCGTAGAACCTGCGGGAATATACCCCACCTTCGGCTGATTTCCCCGGATGGACAATACGCCGTTGATGACTTCATTCAAACTGCCGTCCCCGCCGACAACCACAACCGCTTCAAAATTGCTGCCCCATTTGGACACAACTTCCGTGGCGTCCCCGCGACCGGTGGTAATGTGCACCGTGGATGAATAGCCGTATTGTCCCAAAAGAGATACGACCTCCACCATATAGTTTCTGATCAACTGCTTTCCTGCGCAAGGATTCACGACCAGTAATAACCGTTTCATAGATTCCCCCCATTGTTCGTTCATGCTGCATTATTATATTAGCACAGGTCATACGAAAAATCAAGTTTTTTCACCGTGTTTTTATATACAATATCTTCCTTTGTTTTTTCAAAAAACAAATACCCCGCATACAAAGCGGGGTACGTTTGTCGTTTCGTTGCTCGATTATTTTACCGCATCCACAATGGCTGTAAAATCATCACAGTTTAATGCCGCGCCGCCGATGAGACCACCATCAATGTTGGGCATCGCCAACAACGCCTTGGCATTGGCAGGTTTCATAGAACCGCCGTACTGGATGGTCATATCTTGTGCCACGGATGCGCCGAACATGTCTTTTACGGCATCACGAATCACGCCGCAACCTTCATCTGCCTGCTTGTCATCAGCAGTTTTTCCGGTGCCGATGGCCCAAACAGGTTCGTAGGCAATGATCACGTTTTTCATTGTATCGCCGGCCAGTCCGTTCAAAGCGGCCTTGGTCTGACGAACCAATACTGCAATGGTTTTGCCCGCTTCTCTTTCTTCCAGCGTTTCACCCACACATAAAATAACCTTCAAACCGCCCTTTAAAGCAGCCGCCACTCTTTTGGCAACGGTCCCGTCGGTTTCGCCGAAATACTGGCGGCGTTCGCTGTGACCAATGATGACATATTCAACACCGCATTCCTGCAGCATGGAAACAGAAATTTCTCCGGTGAAAGCACCTTTTTCTTCCCAATGTACATTCTGGGCGCCTAACTTCACAGTGGTTCCCCTGATGGCTTCCTCTGCGGCAAACAAGTCCACGAAGGGAACGCAGATCACCACCTCGGTCGTGGTTTTTCCGTTGTTTTTTTTAGCGATGGCAGACGCCAATTCTTTGGCTGCCACAGGACCGTTATGCATTTTCCAGTTACCGGCAATGACATATTTTCTCATTTGTTATTACTCCTTTTCGTTCAAGCAAGCGATTCCGGGCAGTTCCAGACCTTCCAGAAATTCCAGGGAAGCTCCGCCGCCGGTAGAAATGTGGGTAATCTGAGAGGCAAACCCGAGCTGTTCGCAAGCCGCTGCGGAATCGCCGCCGCCCACGATGGTAATGGCATCCGAATCTGCCAGCGCCTTTGCAACCACCATGGTACCCTTAGCAAAAACCGGGTTTTCAAACACACCCATCGGACCATTCCAAACAACGGTTTTGGCGGATTTAATCGTGTTTGCAAACAGTTCACAGGTCTTGGGACCAATGTCCAGGCCCATTGTATCGGCAGGCATGGCATCGACGTCAACGGTTCCCACGGCAATTTCTGCATCAATGGGGTTGGGGAATGCACCGGCGACCACTGTATCCACGGTCAACAGCAGATTAACGCCTTTTTCTTCGGCTTTCAAAAGCATTTCTTTACAGTAATCCACTTTTTCGCCATCAAACAAAGAGATGCCGATTTCATAGCCTTTGGCAGCCAGGAAGGTATAGGCCATACCGCCGCCGATGATTAACGTGTCCACTTTATTCAAAAGATTGGCAATCACATTGAGTTTATCCGAAACTTTCGCACCACCCAGAATGGCGACGAAAGGTCTTTCCGGAGAGTCCAGAGCCTTGCCCATGATGCCAATCTCTTTTTGAATCAAGTATCCGCAAACAGCAGGCAAATAATTGGCAACGCCGGCAGTAGAAGAATGGGCACGGTGGGCGGTCCCAAAGGCATCATTCACATAAATTTCTGCCAAAGAAGCCAGGGCTTGGGAGAAAGCGGTCTCGTTTTTTTCCTCTTCCTTGTGGAAACGAACGTTTTCCAGCAACATCACTTCGCCGTCTTTCAAAGCAGCCGCTTTGGCTTTGGCATCTTCACCAATGACATCTTTTGCCAGCGTCACATGTACGCCCAGAAGTTCGCTTAATTTTTTGGCAACGGGAGCCAATGAATATTCCGGTTTGAACTCTCCCTTGGGTCTGCCCAGGTGTGAGCAAAGAATCACTTTTGCATGGTTGTCCATCAGGTAACGGATAGTAGGAATCGCTTCCACAATTCTCTTAGGGTCGGTAATTTTACCCTCTTTCAGAGGAACGTTGAAATCACATCTGACCAAAACTCGTTTCCCAGACACAGGAATGTTTTCAACATTTTTCTTGTTCATCATACTTATATTTCCTTTCGAAGATATATAATCACAATCTATATTTTACCACATTTTCCTTTATTAATCAATAGATAAAATGGGATTTTTTACAAATAGTGTTGTTTTGTTTTGGCAAATGTGCTACAATGGTGTGCTGATTACATATATTAATATATGTAGTATCTGCTTTGACACTTTTCTTTTTGGTAATCATTGGATTCTGCTTGGTGCATGCAGCTGAAATGCAACCATCGGAGAGGACAGGAACGTAAGTATGAAACTGACTGTCATTGGGGGCGGCGGTAAAATCTCCTCCGCCGTTCTGTATGAACTGCTTTTTGCCAACACCCACATGGAAGTGGCACTTTACGGACGAAACGAACAAAAAATAAAGAATACCCTGACTATCTGCGGCCGTTTTAACCGCGGCACTGCCCGTATTTACAGAGAGACCAATTTAGATACAGCTTTGCAGGATGCCAATACGGTATTTTTCTGTGCCACAGACGGTACAGGCGACTGGGGAGGATACCGTTCTCTGGGTATAAACAACGGTGCTTTCGTGCTGTATCTTGCGGAAAAAATGCGGGTGCTTTGCCCCGATGCCTGGTTTTTAGTGGCGACCAATCCCCCTGATATCCCCTTAGCGGCGGTGCATATGCGCTTCGGTTCCGAAAAAGTGGTGGGGCTTTGCAATGCGCCCCTGTTCAATGAGAAAGTGTTGTGTGCCTGGCTGGGATGCCAGGAAGAAGAATTAAACGCAAACGCTGTCGGGGTCAATCATGAGTATTGGTATTATGATATTCGCTTGAACGGCCAGTCGGTATATGACCGTCTGCGGGAAGAATTACAATCCTATACAAGAGAACGCATCCAGGGGCCTTTTCATGAACAATTTCCCGAATGGGGTTTGGGGTTTATCAACAATGCCTATCTCTTTAAGCATTGCGGCTATCTGCCGGGTCCCGTCGGCGGTTCCAATCGCTATCAAAATCTGCCTATAGAACGAAGCGAAATGTGGAAAATCGCGTTCCGACCCCATGCAGAAGAATTCGAGAAACTCATACAGGCTACCTCCAACGAGGAAATTCTCCGGGTGACGCGCAGCTGCGCCGCTCATTTTCCCCTGTATATCACCGATGTAATTTTGGCTTTGAACGCATTGAAAGACAAAACCCTGCCCTTGCTTGTTATCAACCAGGGCGCATGGAAAGAGTATCCCGCGCAAGTGATGTTGCAGCTGCATTGCCATATCCGAGACGGCAACATCATCCGACCTGATGTGTCTGCCGTTCCTCCCTACATCAAAGCGGTTCTATCGTCTCGTATTCTGCAAAATCACCTCCTTTCCCGGGCATTGGCAAACCAGGACGAAGCCATGGCGGTCCAGGCGATGACCTTGTATCCCGAACGGCTGCCGGGGGAAGATTTGGATGGATTTTTGTCCCGTCACCCCGAGATTGAACCTTTCATACCATTGAACTAAAAACCAAAAATTATGCTTGACAAAACATTTTCATTGTGATATACTGTTTTTACAATGAAGAGAACATCTGTTCCACCCCCGTCTGTTTTTACGAGATTTTAAGGGGTTCATACAAAGAATAGCAGCTTAACAGCGGCTGTCAATTTGTTTGCGTGGAAGGTGTTTCTTCGCAAACCTTTTTATTTTTACGGAGGTGCTTGAAGATTAGCGCAAAAAACACACAGCAGCAGTTGATTAACGAACAGATTAGAGTCCCGCAGGTTCGTCTGATCGACATGGATGGTTCCCAGTGCGGAATCGTAAACACAAGAGATGCTTTGTTAAAAGCATACGACAAAGGGTTGGATCTGGTTTTGATGGCCGGGAGCAGCGCCCCCCCTGTCTGCCGCATTATGGACTTTGGTAAGTATCGTTTTGAACGAGAAAAGAAAGAAAAGGAAATGCGGAAAAGGCAAGTGATCATCGAACTGAAGGAAATCAAGTTTTCCTGCAGAATCGATACCCACGATTTTAACACCAAAATTGGTCATGCTCACCGTTTCCTGAAAGAAGGCAACAAGGTCAAAGTTACGATTGTCTTTTCCGGTCGCGAAATGAATCATACCAACATCGGATATGAATTGATGAATAAAATCGCATCTACATGTGATGAACAGGCTACTGTGGAAAAACGCCCCTCTTTGGACGGACGTTACATGACCATGATTTTAGCACCAATGCAAAATAAACAGTAATTCAAAAAAGGAGTAATACCATGGGAAAAATTAAATCTCACAAGGCGACCGCAAAACGCTTTTCCCTTACGAAAAGCGGCAAAGTTAAATATGCACACCAAAACAGACGTCATAAATTGGGTCTGAAAAATACCAAACGCAAGAGATCCCTTCGCAAAGCCGCTTATATGAGTGAAGCGAATGTAGCGACAATAAAAAAGCTCATCCCCTACGCATAAGAAAACAACGAACGGGGACCGTCTGGATACGCTTCCCCACTATTGGAGGTATAAATAATATGGCAAGAGTAAAAGGCGCACTTGCTACGCGCAAAAGAAGAAAGAGTGTATTAAAGCTTGCGAAAGGTTACTGGGGTGCAAAAAGTAAGCACTTTAAGATGGCAAAACAGGCCGTCATGAAAAGCGGTAACTATGCGTTTGTCGGTAGAAAACTGAAAAAGAGAGATTTTCGTTCTTTGTGGATTACTCGTATTTCCGCCCAGGCGAAAGTAAATGGAATCAACTATTCCCGTTTTATCCACGGTCTGACCAAGGCAGGCATCTCCCTCAACCGTAAGATGCTGGCTGAAATCGCTGTTTCTGATAAAGAAGCCTTCGCTTTTTTAGTAGAACAGGCAAAAGCCGCCCTATAAGAAGCATGAACCGTTCCGATTACATCGTCGGAACGGTTTTGTATTTCCTCCTTCTTTACAACTGCATGGCCCTGTGCTATGATATAAGCACTGTTACACCCTTTTATATGGTTTTTCTTTTGTCAGAAAGGAACTTTTCTATGAAGATGAAAGCAGAACTCCTGGATGAAGCATCCGTCAACCGCACCCTTATGCGTATGACCCACGAAATCATCGAATCCAACAAGGGCATCCACAATCTGGTTTTGGTGGGAATTAAACGTCGTGGCGTGCCCCTTTCCCAGAGGATTGCGGACAATATTGAAGAATTCGAGGGCATCCGGGTTCCCGTGGGGTATCTGGACATCACCTTGTACCGGGATGATTTGACCATGGTTGCAGAGCGTCCGCAAGTGGCGGAAAGTCACATCCCTTTTTCCATCCAAGAGAAAATCGTGGTGCTGGTGGATGATGTGCTGTTCACGGGACGTACCGCCCGGGCGGCCATCGAAGCAATGTTTTCCTACGGGCGTCCGGCTTCCATCCGACTGGCGGTACTCATCGACCGGGGTCACCGTGAGATGCCCATTCGGGCGGATTTTGTGGGAAAAAACATTCCCACCTCTAAAAGCGAACTGATCATGGTCTCCGTTCCCGAATATGACGGGAAAACCGCCGTGGAACTGTACGAAACGGTTAAATAAATACATCCGCCTTGAAAATTGAGTCTAAAATAACAAGAAGGTACTGCACAGTGTACCAAAACAGACAACAAAACCTCCTGTTGTAGAAACGAACGAACTGCCACAGGAGGTTTTGTTCTGTCACCATGTGCCTTCCCCTTGCAGGAAAGGTGTCACGGCCTGCCGCAACAGATGAGGTTGCCCTTATCTTTCGATATCACAGCCTCTTAACTTCTCAAACCGGATACAAAAGGCGTGATATCCATATATTTGGAAGCGTTTTCCATATACAAAACATTGTCTTTCCACACCGAAACCCCCAGCAAAGCCGTACCTTTGATGGGTAAATTGTTGGGCATGGAATAGATCGCAATGGAAAGCGACTCACTTTTCAGTGCCAAGGAAAAATAGGTTTCCTGATAACCGACCATTTGATCCCGGCATACAAATACGGTATCCTTGGAAACAGATATGTTTTTTATGTGGTCTTGTCCGTCTTTTCCGAAGGTTTTATACAAATCGAAAACCCCTTCTACCCCCAGACACACATCCAGTCCGGTGTTGGTCCGAGTCACACGGATATTTTTTACCCATGCCTGCAATTCCTCCGGCAGGATGGGATCGTCGGTGGCAAACCCGTCGATTTTTTCAATGCCGCCGAATCGATTTTTGATGATTTTTTTCAATGCGCTTTGGAGTTGCCCGTTTCCTGCCGCAAAACGGTCAATGTTTTGATACGACACATGGTCTGTTTCGTTGATAAGAGCGTCCAGCAGTACTTCCTTTGCGTTGTAAAACACCCGGAAGGGCCCTAAATCCTCATAGTAATAACGGCATTCAAAAGCAGCAACGGCCTTTTTACGTATTTTCTCTTGATTTACTTCACACATGCTTATTTACCCTTTCCGTCTTTTTTTTTAACGGAGAAACCAAATGATCCGATTTTTTTGCCCAGTTCCATATAATCCCCGTGAGAATACGCAACCAAATGGGCTTTCCCCAGCTGGAGTTTCCCCTCTTCGTTGATGAGTTTGTCCTCCACTTGCACCGCCACAATGTGTGCCAAGAAAAGATCATGGCTGCCCAAAGAAATCACCTGGGTCACCTTACATTCCAAACAAAGAGGAGATTCCTCTACCATGGGAGCCGAAATCTGAGAAGATGTCCGGGGCGTCAACGAAAACTTCTCAAATTTATTAACCTTTGCGCCGGTATACACGCCGCAGGAATCGGTTTTCCGTACCATCTCCCGGCTGACGGTATTGAGGGTGAATTCCCCGCTTTTCTTAATCAGTTGATGGGAATGACGGGAGGGACGCACTGAAATATAGGCCATGGCAGGATCGGAATTTACAATACCGCACCACGCTATGGTAATCACGTTGGGGTTATCCATGGTCCCACAGCCTGCCAGTACCACCGGCAGGGGGGACAACATTGTTCCGCTTTTCCAAATTACTTTACTCATACGCTCACCTCAAATACGGGAAAATAGCTTCTCGACCTGCTGTCTGGATAATTTCACCAGTACCGGTCTTCCGTGGGGACAATAGGTCACGTTTTCCATTTCCAGCAGTTTATCCACCACCCATTGCAAATCATGACTCAAATCGTCGCTGCCTGCTTTCAACGCTGCCCGACAAGCGGCGGAATACAGCGCTTTATTCAATGCTTCTTCTTTTCTGTTTGATGCGCGGCCGCCGCCCATCAAATCCCCGGCCATCCCTTTCACCATATCCGCAAGGGTATCTAAGGGTTTTCCCGTCAACTGTACAGGCACGGCACGCAGGGCAAACACATTCTCTCCAAAAGGAGAAAGGGAAAATCCTGTTTGTTCAATTTCTTCCTTATATTGTTCCAACGCATCATATTCCAGGGGCGATACAGTCACCGTCACAGGTTCCAACAATTCCTGTCGGGGAGCGTCGGGAAGGGCACGGGATTGCTTGAACCCTTCATATAAGATCCGCTCGTGGGCGGCATGTTTATCGATCATATAAAAGTTGTCGCCGGCTTCTACCAAAATATAGGTTTTAAACAACAACCCCAATATAGTGTAATCGGAAAACAGCTTCATTGTGGTTGTTGGTCTTGTCCTTGCTTCTGCCATAGGCTCTGCCTTGGGCTTTTCCTCCGCCTTTGGGGTTGTGACAGGCACTTCCAAAGATACCACCGGATTGGCAGCTTCCCGGGGAGTGGCGGCTTGAAACAATGAAGATGACACTCTCAATTCACCCCCTATGGCCGAGGTTGGTTTGGGGGAAAATAAGTCTTTGACAGACACCTTTTCTGCCATGGCATCCAGTTTGGGGGTGGAGGCAAGGGAAGGCAGGATTGTCAATTGTTCCGGTGGCTTTTCCGGTACAGCAGGCTGGTAGACAGGGGTGGGACTGGGTTTTGAAAACGCATTGGTGATGGTTTCTAGCGCATTTTTCACAGCAAAATACACCGCGTTGTAAATCACCCGCTCGTCCCCGAACCGTACTTCCAGCTTGGCAGGATGCACGTTCACATCCACCGTTTTGGGATCCATGGTCAAGAACAAGACGCAAGCCGGAAATTTATCCGACTGCATATAACTTTTATGGGCATCTTCCAAGGCAAACATGCAGGTTTTACTTCGGACATACCGCCCATTGATGTAAAAACACTGCAACGAACGGTTGGCCCTGGCATGTTCGGGGCGGCATAAATATCCCGACACCCGAATGCTGTTAAAGGTATCATCCAAAGGCAGCATCCCGTCGGAAAAGTCTCTGCCCAACACGGTATACACCGTTTCTTTCAGATCACCGCTCCCCGGTGTTTGCAGTTTGAGTACCCCGTCGGTGATCAGCTGTATGGACACCTCGGGATGTGACAGGGCAATACGCTCCACCAACTGAGTCACGGCGGCAGTTTCGGTGGCATCCCGTTTTAAAAACTTTCTCCGGGCAGGCTGGTTGAAAAACAAATTTTCCACCCGCACCGTGGTGCCTTCCGGCGCCCCGGTTTCATCGGCAGACAACAGAGTTTCCCCTTCCGTTTCCATGAAAAATCCCATATCATCCCCCCCTTTGCGGGAGAGAATGGAAAAGCGGGAAACAGAGGAAATAGCAGCCAAAGCCTCCCCCCGAAACCCCAGGGTGAAAATGGCATCCAAGTCTGCGGGGTTTTGAATCTTACTGGTGGCATGGCGTTTGACGGACAGTTTTACATCGTCCCTGCTCATCCCTTTCCCGTTGTCGGTGACACGGATGAGGGAAGAACCGCCTCCCTTGATTTCCACCGTCACACGGTTGGAACCTGCATCAATGGCATTTTCCAGCAATTCTTTCACCACGGATGCCGGACGGTCCACCACTTCACCGGCCGCGATTAAATTGGCGGTCTGGGGATCCAGAACGTGAATGATGGTTTCTTCCATATTGCGGTCTCCTTCCAGTGTATGCACTTTATGCTTCCTTGGCTCGTTTCACCAGTTCAAACAAGGTGGACATGGCTTCCAGCGGTGTCATGGTGTTCAGATCCATCCGCTTCAATTTTTCGATGATTTCATCCCCGGCCAACGAGAGAAAACTCACATTTTCATCTTCTACTTCGATTATTTCCGCGATGGTTAAATCGTTTTTCTCCAATTGTTTCAGGGTGTTTTTGGCTTTCTTGATTACCTCGGCGGGAACCCCTGCCAAGGAAGCTACTTCAATGCCATAGCTGTCATCGGTGGCGCCGGGTAGAATCTTTCGCAAAAACACCACGCTGTCCCCCCGCTTTTTGGCGGAAATGTTGTAATTGCGCACACCGGGCAATACATGTTCCAATTGAGACAGCTCGTGATAATGGGTGGCAAACAGGGTTTTTGCCCCCAGCTTTTTTCCCGCGGTATACTCCACCACCGCGCGGGCAATGCTCATGCCGTCAAAGGTGGAGGTTCCCCGTCCGATTTCATCGTATACAATCAAACTGTTACGGGTGGCATTTTTTAAAATATAGGCCACTTCAGACATTTCCACCATAAAGGTGGATTGTCCTGCCGATAAATCGTCCGAGGCACCGATTCGGGTGAAAATTTTATCCACAATACCGATTCTGGCAGTAGCAGCAGGAATAAAAGAACCCATTTGCGCCATGATGACAATCAGGGCCACCTGACGCATGTAGGTGGATTTACCGGCCATATTGGGACCCGTAATGATGGCAAGACGGTTTAAATCCGTATCCAGTAGCACGTCGTTGGGAACAAACATTTCCTGCAAATGCTGTTCCACCACAGGATGGCGGGACTCTTTGATATCCAGCACATCGGAATAATCCACTTCAGGACAAACATAGTGGTTTTTCACCGCCACTTCCGCCAGGGCAGCCAGCACGTCCAGTTTAGATACCACTTGGGCGGTTTCCTGCAACGTGGGAGAAACGGCGCAGAGTTTTTCCACCAGTTCGGTAAACAGCTGATATTCCAGCGCCACGGATTTTTCTTTGGCTCCCAAAATATCACTTTCCAATTCCTTTAATTCCTGGGTGATGAACCGCTCGCAATTGACCAGCGTTTGTTTGCGAATATAGCGGTCGGGTACCTGATCCAAATAGGACTTGGTGACCTCCATATAATATCCGAATACTTTATTGAAACTTATTTTTAGGTTTTTAATGCCCGTCATTTCGCGCTCCATGGATTCCATGGAGGAGAGAATGGTGCGGCTTTCATGCATCATGGAACGAAATCTGTCCAGATCTTCCTGGTATCCTTCCCGGAATATGCCCCCTTCCCGCACGGTATGGGGGGGATTGTCCGCCATGGCATCCTGCAAATGCCGGGCAATCGTTTGAATGTCAGGCAAGAGGGGTGATAATTGGCGAGAAATCTCCGCCATCCCTTCTCCGGTGGCAGTAAGCAATTGCTGGTATATGGCGGGAATAGCAGCCAAAGTATCCCCTATCGCCTTGCAATCCTTGCCGTTGGCAGTTCCGTACAGCACACGGGTAGTCAGCCGCTCCAAATCCTGCAAACGGGACAGTTTTTGCCGCAACTCGGTGCGCAAAATGGTATCGTTCACCAGTTCTCCGACCGCTTTTTGACGGGAAGCGATGGCGCGGCAATTGGTCAGGGGCGCATCCAAAAATCGCTTCATCATCCGAGAACCTGCCGTGGTCATGGTTTTATCCAACACCCACAGCAATGACCCCTTGCGCTCTCTGTCCCGCATGGTTTCACATAGCTCCAGATTGCGCCGGGCGGAGGCATCCATTTCCAAAAAAGCGGCGTGGGTATAAGCATGAATCCGTCTTAAATTGGTAGGACTCCGGTATTGGGTTTTTTCAAGATAAAAAACAATCGCACCGACGGCCCCGCGCTGCAGGGGATCTAACCCGGACGGCACTTCGTCAAACAGGAAAAACGTGCTGTCGGAAATGGACAAAAAGGCTTCCGGCAGATTGTCTACCACCAAACAGCCGCCCCGATTTTCCAGATAGGTTCCTACCCTCTGCCCTTTGGCAAAAGGCTGGCTTACTAACAGTTCGGTGGGCTGGTATAAGGCAAGTTCATTGATGATTTTCTCCTGCAAATCCCCAGGAGAGGACCCTTCTAGCAGAGTGGTGGAAATCTCACTGCCCTTCATATCACAAACGGCAAATGCCGCTTTGCAGCCGTCCATATGTAAAGAAGCAAGAAAGTTGTTGGCGCTTTCATTTCCCGAAGAGCCTTCCAAAATGGTGGCAGGAGTAATGATGCGTACAACCTCCCGCTTCACGAGCCCCACGGCGGCAGCCGCGTCTTCCACCTGCTCGCAAATGGCCACACGGTATCCTTTTTCCACCAGCTTGGCGATATATCCTTCGGCACTGTGATAGGGAACGCCGCACATGGGAGCCCGCTCCACTTCCCCGCAATCTCTACCGGTTAAGGTTAAATCCAGTTCACGGGACGCTAATTTAGCGTCATCAAAGAACATTTCATAAAAATCGCCCAAACGATAAAACAAAATGTGATCGTGATATTCTTTTTTCACTTCCAGATACTGCAACATCATGGGGGTCATAAAACGATTCTCCTTTTACAGCGGCTTTGCCCACAAAGCGAAAGGATCGCCCCGCTCAATGATGACATGTACAAAATTTCCGATCTGCTGTTCGCCTGCCGGGGTTTTGATAAAATGCACCAGTTTGCCGGTGGCGGTTCTGGCAGCCAGCATATCCGGGCTGGCCTTGCTTTCCCCTTCGATGAGTACACGGATGGTTTTGCCCGTATAGGCACTGTTTTTTTCTCCGGCAATGCGAATTTGGGTGTCTAACAGACGCCCCATACGCTCTTTGGAAACTTTGTCCTCCACCTGATTGTCCATATCGGCGGCAGGGGTACCTTTTCGCTTAGAAAATACAAAGGAAAATACGGAATCATACCGCACTTCTTCCAACATTTTCAAGGTGTCGGCAAAATCTTCTTCGGTTTCTCCCGGAAATCCCACAATCACATCGGTGGTCAGCACCACATCGGGGATATATTGCCGCAAAAGCTTCACCTTTTCCAGATACGCTTCCCGGGTATAGCGGCGATTCATGCTCTTTAAGATATGGTTGCTGCCCGACTGGACCGGCAAATGAACATGGCGGGAAAAGCGGGTATCCGATGCCAACACGCGAAACAGCTCTTCGTTGGCATCTTTGGGATGACTGGTCATAAAATGGAGAACAAACTCTCCTTCCAGTTTGGAAATTTCCTGCAGCAAATTGGGGAAATCCGTTTTGGGATTCAAATCCTTGCCGTATGAATTGACATTTTGCCCTAACAATGTTATTTCTTTATAGCCTTCCCCGATGAGCCTTTTTATTTCCTCGAGAATATGAGGCATCTCCCGGCTCCGCTCCCGCCCCCGGGTATAGGGAACCACGCAGTAGGTGCAAAAATTGTTGCATCCGTACATGATGGAAACCCAGGCTTTCCGGTTGGATTCCCGCTGCACGGGAAGACCTTCGGGAAATGCGGCAGGGAGGATGGGGTCATAGGCTTCCACGGCAAACTGCCGCTTCTTTTTCATCATGGTTTCGTACAACACCTTGGGAAATTCCGCCAGCATGTTGGTACCAAACACAAAATTCACATAGGGATACCGACGATAAACATCTTCCCGCCGGTGGGCTTGCTGCACCATGCAACCGCACATGCCCAGTAAAAGCCGGGGGTTGTTCTCTTTCAGCTTCTTATACCGGCCCGTTCTGGACAAAGCTTTCAATTCGGCATGTTCGCGGATGGCACATGTATTTACGATGATCAGGGTGGCATTGTCAGGGGTGTCGGTTCTTCCGTACCCCATTTTCACGGCCATACCCACAATGCGTTCGCTGTCTGCTTCATTTTGTTGACAGCCGTAGGTTTCCACAAAGACTTTGGGGGCTGCCTGGCTTTGGACAAGAGCGCGGACTTTATCGATATACGTCTTCATTTAGATCGAACTTCGGTTAACAATTCCGACATGAGGCGAATAGTGGCAGTGGGCAGGTGGAACATGCGTTCCCAGTTTTTGTTTGCGACCATCTCGTCTACGTTATCGGGATAAATAGCTGTGTTTGAGGTGATGGATTCATCCAACAATGCCATGGATGCGGTGTTGGGGGTTGCATATCCCACATATTCGGCATTGATTTTACCGATTTGGGCATCCAGCATATAATTGATAAAGAACTGAGCCAACTCTTTGCATGAGGATTTGGCTGTGATGCACATAGCATCGGTAAATACGTTGGTTCCTTCTGCGGGAATGGAAAATGCCAGATCCTCGTTATCAGCCAGCATCGTCAGATAATCTCCTGCATAACAAACGCCCAAATAGGCGTTTTCCGCGGGAATTTTAGCAAAAATCTGGTCGGCAACATAAATGAAATTGCCTTTTTTCAACTTGTCGGCAGAAGCGCGAATTTCCGTTTCGTCGGTGGTGTTGATGGAATATCCAAGCAGTTTTTGTGCCACGGCAAAAGCATCTCTGGGGTTGTCATACATCAGCACTTTGCCGCGGTATTTCTGATCCCACAGCACATTCCAGCTTTTGGCTTCTTCGGCGGTCACATATTTGGTGTTATAAATAATCCCCACCGTTCCCCAAAAATAAGGGGCGGAATAGGAGTTGGTCGGATCATATTCCAAATTTTTAAACCGATCCGCAATGTTACCGTAATTGGACAGGGAAGCGGCATCAAAGGAAGCCAGATGATTTTCAGCAATGAGCCGTTCAATCATATAGTCCGAAGTGATGATCACATCATAATTCACGGTGCCAGACGTCAGCTTGGCATACATACTTTCGTTGTTGTCCACAGTGGTGTAAATTACATCAATGCCGGTTTCTTCTTCAAACAGCTTGATAATATCCACGGTTTCGCGGTCAATGCCCACCGAAATATATTCGCCCAAATTGCAAATTCGCAGCGTTCCCGACAGCTTTTCGCCCGTATAAATAGGACTCTCCAGTTTGTCACTCTCCGAAGAAACGCAGGCAAACAAGGTAAAAAACAAAGAAATAACACAGAGTATGGATAAAATTTTTTTCATTTTTTTCTCCTTTAATACTTTTCAACGGAATTTTTATTCCGGCCGATCAAATTGGAAAATACGAGTAGACTCATTACAATCAAAAACAAGATAGCGGACAGCGCGTTAAATTCCAAGGTGGTTTTTCCCTTGCCGATGTGGGTATAAATGTAGGTTGGCAAGGTTTCCAAATCTCCGTTTGTAAAGAATGTAATGATAAAGTCATCCAGTGAAAATGTAAATGCCATGAGAAATCCCGCAAAAATGCCGGGCGCAATTTCGGGAATCACGGTACGAAAGAAAGCCCTCCGGGGCTTACATCCCAAATCCTGGGCCGCTTCATACAGGCTCATATTAAATTGCCTTAATTTTGGCAAAACATTCAGAATCACATAAGGCGTGTTAAACAGGATATGGGCCAAAAGCACCGTTACAAATCCGAAATTCAAATGAAAGACTTTGATAAACACAAAGGCGAACAAAAGCATCAGGGAGATACCGGTGACTATTTCAGGGTTCAAAATGGGCAGGTTGGATACATTCAGCACAATGGACTTTGTTTTTCGTTTCAAATTGAAAATACCCAAGGCCGCCATGGTTCCCAATACGGTCGCCATGACGGAAGCTGCCAGCGCAATGAGCAGGGTGTTGAAAAAAGCACCCAGCAATGCCCGATCCTGAAAGAGCATTTCATACCACCGCAGTGAAAAACCTGTGAATTTACCTCCACTGGTGCCGGCATTGAAGGAAAAAAAGATAAAGACCAAAATGGGCAAATATAATAGTATAAACACAAAAGCCACATAAGCACCGGAAAGATGTTTTTTCATGCATTCCCCCCCTTTACAGCAGCATGGCGCCGTCTTTATCCTGATCAAAATGGTTCATAACGACCATGGCAATCAGAATGATGAGCATCAGCACCAGAGATAACGTGGACCCCACGTTGTAGTTGACTTCGGTCTTAAAGGTGGTTTCGATGATATCCCCGATCATTTTGGTGTGTCCCAAATACCCTGCGATAATATTGGTTGAAGCGGCAGGAACAAACACCATGGTAATACCGGTGATGACGCCGGGGATGCTCAAGGGCAGCGTAACCCGCCTCAGGGTCTGCCACCCGTTCCCCCCCAGGTCCGCCGAGGCTTCATACAAACTCTTGTCGATTTTCGCCATGACGGTATAAATGGGAAGAAGCATGAAAGGGAAATAGTTGTATACCATGCCAAGAACAACGGCAAAATCCGTATGGATCAGTTTCAGAGGTTTCCCGCCCAATACCGTAATTGCCTTGTTGATGATCCCGTTTTCTTCCAAAACAAAGGCGATGGCGTTGATACGGATGATGAAGTTAATCCACATGGGAATCATGATGAGCAGCATCATCATGGTTTGAACTTTGGCATGACTGCGGGATAAAATCATGGCAAAAGGATATGCCATCAGCAAGCAAATCAACGTGGCAACCAAAGCAAGCCGCAGGGAATAGACATAGGTGGAAGCATATTTCCCCACATACTGAAAGTTTTCAAAGGTAAAAGAGCCATTCTCATTGGTAAAGGTATAATACACCACAAACCCCAGGGGAACGATGACAAAAATCACCATCCAGATCAGGTAGGGGATGAGGGGCTGCCGAGACCTCATTTCTCTTCCTCCCGGGCTTCGATTCGGCGCAGGGGGATCGCCTTTTCCATCCGGAGCCGAATTCCTACGGTGGTTCCCACCTGCTCATCATATTCGGCGTGGATGAGATATCGGTTTTCGTCGGCATAAGCAATCATTTCATATCGGCTGATCTTATAAATGACCGAGTCCATATACGCGTTGAAATCCCCGTCATCCGCGGCAAGAACCGTAATATCGCGGGGGGATAAAGAAAACAGCACACTGTCTCCTTCTTTGGCAGAAAAGAATTTCTCCTCCTCATACGCCCATACATATTCAATGTCATTCACTACGACGCCGCATTCCTCGTTTTCAATCCATTTGATCACACCCGTCAAGCGGTTGTCGGAAGTGGGGAACATTCTACGCATGATGTGAATGTTTTCGGGCGCCACATACATGCCGATGGTTTCTCCCACCTTAGCGGAATGGGTGGAGTGAATCAGCCAATAGCTGTTGTCGGCGGTATGGATGGTCATTTCGTAATGCACACCCTTGAACACAGCAGCTTCCACCACCCCGTCAATGAGACCCTGCCCGGCGGGTAAAACCTCGATATCTTCGGGGCGAATGACCATATCCACCAGCTCGGTATCCTCAAAGCGGGCATCCACGCAGGGAAATACGACACCGCAAGCTTGGGCTATGAAGCTTTGATACATTTCCGCATCCACAATGTTGCTTTCTCCGATGAAGTCGGCAACAAACGCGTTGGCGGGTTCGTTGTAAATATCATGCGGCGAACCAATCTGCTGAATGGTTCCCGATTTCATGACCACGATGACATCCGACATGGTCAGGGCTTCTTCCTGGTCATGGGTCACATACAAAAAAGTGATTTTTGCCTGCTGCTGCATGCGTTTCAGTTCCAGCTGCATATCCTTGCGAAGCTTTAAATCCAGGGCCCCCAGAGGTTCGTCAAGCAGCAAAAGATGCGGCATATTCACCAAAGCCCGGGCGATGGCAACACGCTGCTGCTGGCCGCCGGACAATTTGGAAACAGGCCGCTTCTCATACCCTTTCAAATCCACCAGAGCAAGCATGCGTTTCACTTGTTCCCAGATTTCTTTTTCAGGAGTTTTCTTTATGCGTAAACCGAACGCCACGTTCTCAAAAACATTCAAATGAGGAAAAAGAGCGTATCTCTGAAACACTGTGTTGATTGCGCGTTTGTGAGGCGGCGTATCGTTGATAAATTCATCGTCAAAATAGACCGCACCCGACGACGGCGTCTCAAATCCGCCGATTAAACGAAGGATGGTCGTCTTCCCGCATCCGGACGGACCGAGAAGCGTAACAAAAGCTTTATCATCAATCGTCAGGTTTATGTTTTTGAGGACATCCTCCCCGTCAAATGACTTGCACAGATTTTCCAGTCTGACAAGTGGTTTGGACGAAGGATTGTTGTTGGTCATCTCTCAACCTCCATTTGCCATGCATCCATAATTTACTCCTGAAATCGAGCGTATCACGGCATTTTACAATATATATCTTTTCTGCTCAAAAGTCAAGACATGATACGATGTTTTTCTTGCTTTTCCGATAGAAAACTGGTATCATATTCCTAATAACGACGAAGAGGTGCATAATGAAAAAACTGATTATTTGCGCCGGGGGAGATGCTCTCATGGTTACACCCCTACCCCCGCATTATACCGGCAGGGAAATCATCCGCCCCTATCTGCGATCGGCAGATTTTTCCGCCGTGAATCTGGAAGCAGTTTTGTCCGATTACACCTGTTTTCCCGGGGCTGCCAGCGGCGGCACCTGGGTCAATGCCACCCCCGACATTTTCCCCCAACTGCATTCCTTCGGTTTTGATTTGTATGGCTGTGCCAATAACCATGCTTTGGACTATTCATACGGCGGTCTTGCTTCTACCTGCCGGATTCTGGAACAAGCCAATGTCCCCTTTTGCGGCATCGGAGAGAGTTTAGAAAAAGCCGATGCTCCTGCCATTTGTGAAAAAAACGGCAAAAAACTCGGGGTGATGGCGGTAACCACCACTTTCCACGACGACTGGCGCGCCGGCCGGGAATGTGAGGACTTGCCCTCTCGCCCCGGCGTGTCTTTTTTGCGCCATACCACGATTTTCACCGTAACCCAAACACAGTTTGACGTTTTAGACACCATTGCAAAAAACGCAACCATCAACGGTAGCCGCCCTTTAAACGTGGCGGCGGGTTTTGAATCGCCCGATCCCCCGGGTATGCTGACTTTCGGCAAAGAACTCTTTTTGGTGGGAGAGGAAGAAAAACGAGAAACCTTCTGCCATCCGGGGGATTTAAACCGTATCCTGGACGGGGTCAAAAAAGCATCCAAGCAACTGGACGGACTCATTGTGCTGGCTCACTCTCACGAAGTAAAAAGGGAAGCATATCACGAACCGGCGGACTTTTTTGTGGAATTTTGCCACGCGGTTCTGGATGCGGGAGCACTGGCGGTCATCGGTGGGGGAACCCATCAGTTGAAACCCATTGAAATGTATCACGGCAAACCTATTTTTTACTCTTTAGGGGATTTTATTTTCCAAAACAGCTCTGTTCGGATTCTTCCGCCGGATTTTAAGGAGAAATACGGCTTGTCCCCCCGAGCAACCACACAGGAAGCCTATGCCGCCCGCAGTCGAAACGGAACAATCGGACTGCATACGGACCCTCTCCATTATCGCTCGGTGCTGCCCCGGCTGACCTTTGAAAACAATCACCTGGTAAAGGCCGAACTGCTGCCCATCGAATTGGGTTTTGACCAAGAAGACGACATAAAAGGATTGCCTTTTGCAGCCAAGGGGGAAACGGTTCAATCCATCCTGGAACAACTTAAAACTCTTTCCGCCCCTTTCGGGACCCGCTTTGACTTAAAACCCAACGGGATCATGGAAATTATTCTCTGAAACCCTTGCTTTTACTCTGAAGAGTGCTATAATAGGTAAAAATACACTGAAATCAAAGTTAAAAAATGTGAATTTTGCCCTGTTTTTGCAGGGAAAAACAGGGGGAGGATACCATGGCTGATTCCTTATTGACTTCGTTGGTGAACATGAGCAATGTCTACGGGAAAAATCCTGCTTATGTCCTTGCCGGCGGCGGAAACACTTCCGCAAAAGACAAGAACACGCTGTATGTGAAAGGATCGGGAACCTCTCTTTCCACCATCAGCGAAAGCGGATTTGTCAAGCTGAACAGAAACGCCCTTTCGGCATTGCTGCACAAATCATACCATACGGATGAAAAAACCAGGGAAGCCCGGGTGCTTGCGGATATGCTGGCGGCCAGGCTCCCGGGGGAAGAAAATAAACGCCCCAGTGTGGAAACATTGCTGCACAATCTTTTTGAACAAACCTATGTATTACATCTCCATCCTGCCGCCGTCAACGGACTGACCTGCAGTCAAAACGGACGGGAAGCTGCCGCCGCCCTGTTCCCCGAAGCGATTTGGATTCCCGAAGAAAAACCGGGATACCTCTTGTCCATGCTTTGTAAGCGGGAAATGGATGCATACAAAGCCAAAAACGGACAGTTGCCCTCTCTGTTGATTTTGCAAAATCACGGGGTTTTCTTTGCCGCCGACAGCGTAGAAGAAATCGATGCCATGGTGGCAAGTATGGATGGTCTTTTGACCGTGGAACTCCCCCCGGCGGAAGAGGACGCCGCCGCAAAAATCGCCCCCGCTTTGCGCATGTTGTACGGCAAAGCGGCGCATACCGACGTTGCGTCGGTGGAATTCGTGCCCCGGGCATATGCCTTTGCCAAGGATGCTCCCTCCTTTGATCCCTTGACGAAGCCTGCCACCCCCGATCACATTGTCTACTGCCGCGCCCATCCTCTCTTTATCAAAACCATAGAGGAAACGGAAAGCGCTTTGTCCGACTATCAAGCCGTTTATGGATATCTTCCCCGCATCATAGGGGTGGAAGAAGTCGGTGTTTTTGCCTGCGGTGTGAACAAAAAGGAAGCTGCCACAGCGGCGGCTCTCTGCGCCGACATGGTGAGCATCATTTTAACCGCACAACAATTTGGCGGATATGCTCCCATGAGCCCCGATTTGGTCCGGTTTATCATGGAATGGGAAGCGGAAAGCTATCGCAGCAAAGCCAACACCGATAAAACCAAAGGCAGACTGCAAGGGAAAGTGGTGCTGATCACCGGTTCTGCCCAGGGATTCGGCAAGGGGATTGCCGAACTGCTGGCGGAAGAAGGGGCCAACATCGTGATTGCCGACATGAATGCACAAGGGGCACAGGACGTTGCCAAAAAACTCTGTGAAAAACACGGGCAAGGCAGGGCATTTGCCGTGGCGGCAAACGTGACCAATGAAAATTCCGTCCAAAAAATGTTTGCTTGTACCGTCCTTTATTATGGCGGTCTCGACGTGTTTATCAACAATGCCGGCATCGTCCGTTCCGGTTCTCTGGAAGAAATGACCAAAGAAAGTTTTGAACTGGTGACCAACGTCAACTATCTGGCATATTTTCTCTGCACCAAATATGCAGTGGAACCCATGAAAATACAAAAACAGTATGCCCCGGAAACCATGTTTGATATCATCGAAATCAACTCCAAATCCGGTCTTTCGGGGAGCAACAAAAATTTTGCTTATGCCGGCAGTAAATTCGGCGGTATCGGATTAACCCAAAGCTTTGCATTGGAGCTGGCACCCTTTGGCATCAAGTGCAATGCTATATGCCCGGGCAATTATTTAGATGGTCCCTTGTGGAGTGATCCGGAAAAAGGCTTATTTGTCCAGTATTTGAAAGCAGGCAAAGTGCCGGGAGCCAAAAACGTGGAAGACGTGAGAAAATTCTACGAAAGCAAGGTCCCCCTGGGGAGAGGCTGTCTTCCGAAGGATGTTGCGGTTTCCATTCTCTATGCCATCGAGCAAACATATGAAACCGGCCAGGCAATCCCCGTAACGGGCGGACAAGAAATGTTGAAATAAGGAGCCTGCCATGATGGATTATTACCCATCCTCTTTGCAAGCCGACACCGCTCAAAAACGGCTGGCTGCCTTGAAGGAAATCAAGAAAAAAATCGATTCCGGCGAAATAAAGAAAAGCAGCGAAAGCAACAGCGTCAATAATCACATTCACACCCTGTTTTCTTTTTCCCCCTATTCCCCTTCCGCGGCAGTGTACATGGCATGGCAAAACGGCTTGTGCACCGCGGGCATGATGGATCATGATTCCATCGGGGGTGCAAAGGAATTCATCGAAGCCGGCAAAATTCTGGGGATCGCCACCACCGTCGGTCTGGAATGTCGGGTGAATATGGACTCCACCCGCTTAGCAGGCAAAAAAATCAACAACCCCGATCAAAATTCCATCGCGTATGTAGCACTCCATGGCCTGCGACATGATTGCATCGAAACCGTCCAAGCCTATTTTGCCCCCTATCGGGAAGCCCGCAATCAACGGAACCGCATCATGTGCGATAACATCACCACTCTTTTGTCCAAAACCGGAATACGTTTGGATTTCGATACCGATGTGCTGCCTTTTTCGGAATACGAAAGAGGAGGCACTGTCACCGAGCGGCACATTTTATTTTCCCTTGCCAAAAAACTGGATACCCGTTTCCCTCAAAGAGACGCTTTATGTGCTTTTTTGGAACAGGCGCTTGGTATACCCATGCGGGAAAAAACCAAAACCAATCTGCTCAATGCCCCGGATGCATATTATCTATATGATCTGCTTGGTCTGTTAAAAGGCAATTTGGTGGAACAGTTTTACGTCCCCGCCACCGAGGAATGTCCGTCGGTACAAGATTTTATTGCTCTTTGCAAACAAGTGGGTGCCATTTCCGCCTATGCCTATTTAGGCGATGTGGGCGATTCGGTAACCGGCGATAAAAAAGCCCAGCATTTTGAAGACAGGTATTTAGATTTGCTTTTTGAAGAATTGTCCGCTTTGGGATTCAACGCGGTGACTTACATGCCTACCCGCAACACCCAAACGCAACTGGCGGTGGTGATGGATTACTGCCGAAAGTATGCTTTGTTCCAAATCAGTGGCGAAGACATCAATTCCCCCCGTCAGTCCTTTGTCTGCAAAGCCCTGGAAAAACCCGCCTATACCCATTTGTATGCGGCAACCTATGCATTGATCGGACATGAAAAAATGGTGTCACAAGACAGTTCCCACGGTATGTTCAGTGAAAAAACCTTGGAAATGATGCCCGACTTATACCACCGCATTGCGTATTTTGAAGCCATCGGCAGAGCTGAAGGAGGAGAATATGGAATATTATCTTGCAATTGATATCGGCGCTTCCGGCGGCCGCCATATGCTGGGGTGGATGCAGGATGAAAAACTTTGTTTGGAAGAAGTTCACCGTTTTTCTAACGGCATGTCCGAAAAAGACGGATATTTGTGCTGGGATTTGCACCATTTATTCCATGAAATCAAAACAGGATTGAAATATTGCGCCGCCCGGGGGAAAATCCCCCGTTCTGTGGGGATCGATACCTGGGGCGTGGATTTTGTGCTGTTGGATGAACAGGATACCCCCATCGGTCCTGCCGTGGGGTATCGCGACAGCCGGACAGACAATATGGACCAACAGATATACAACACAATACCATCCGATGAGCTATACCGGCGTACCGGCATTCAGGATGCCATTTTCAACACCCTGTACCAGTTGGAATTCATCAAAACCCATCATCCTATTTATTTCAAGCAAACCAAAACCTTTCTTTTTCTCCCCGATTACTTCAATTTCTTGTTAACGGGGAAAAAGATGTGCGAATACACCGAAGCCACCACTTCCCAAATGGTGGATGTAAAAACCGGTCAATGGGATCACAATCTCATTGAAACTCTGGGGTATCCCAAAGATATCTTCCTTCCCATCACCAAACCCGGTACGATAGTGGGAGGCTTTACCAAAGAAATACAGGAGCAAATAGGCTTTAACACCATTGTCATGCAGGTGGGTTCTCACGATACCGCCTCTGCCGTGGCATCCGTTCCCTTTCGGGACGAGAACGCGGTATATATCAGTTCCGGCACCTGGTCGCTGTTGGGAATTGAACTGGATCAACCCAATACCGACTTAGAAGCCCGCAACGCCGGTTTTTCCAATGAAGGCGGCTGCAACGGAAAAATCACCTTCTTGAAAAACATCATGGGTCTGTGGATGATTCAGTCCGTGAGAAAAGAACTCAACGATGCCTATTCCTATCCCCAGCTGGCGGAATTGGCACAAACATCCAGGACCTTCCCTTCACGGGTGCATGTAAATGACCATTCCTTTTTGGCTCCCAAAAGTATGATCGCCGCCATCCGAAATTACTGTGAAAAAACCTCGCAGCCTATTCCCAAAGCACCCGGTGAGTTGGCGATGGTGATTTTCGGCTCTTTAGCAGACAGTTATGCCCAAAGCATCCGGCAACTGGAATCCTTAACGGGTAAAATATGCACCGGCATTCACATCGTAGGCGGCGGCTGTAACAACCGTTTTTTAAATCAGCTCACTGAAAAAGCCACGGGACTTCCCGTCTATGCAGGGCCCTCCGAAGGAACCGCCGTTGGCAATTTGATTGTGCAAATGCTGGAAAACAAGGCGTTTTCCTCTTTGACCCACGCGAGACAAGTCATCGCCCGTTCAGATTTGTAAAGGAGATACAGTATGGTACAGAAAGCCTATCAATGGGCCAAAGAAAAATACGCCGCCATCGGCGTAGACACCGAAAAAGCCATGAACATCCTGTCTTCCACCCCCATTTCCCTCCATTGCTGGCAGGGGGATGACGTGGGGGGATTCCTCTTTCGGGACATCGCTCTCTCCGGGGGCATCCAGGCCACCGGCAATTATCCCGGCAAAGCAAGAACGCCCCAAGAACTGCGGCAAGATTTGGAAAAAGCCCTGTCTCTCATTCCGGGAAAACTGCGCTTAAACCTCCATGCCATATATGCCGATACCGCCGAAACGGTGGATTTAGATCAATTGGAACCCCGCCATTTTACCTCCTGGGTTGCCTGGGCAAAAGAGAATAATATCGGATTGGATTTTAACCCCACCTGTTTTTCCCATCCCATGGCAGACTCCGGGTTTACTGTTTCCTCCCCCAATCAAAAGGTACGGGACTTCTGGATTCGCCACTGTCAAGCTTGCCGCAACATCGCCGCTTATATGGGGAATGAATTGGGTGCCCCCTGTGTCATCAACTTCTGGTTTCCCGACGGGTATAAGGACATTCCCGTGGATAAGGAAGCCCCCCGCCGCAGAATGATGGAATCTTTGGATGAAATCTTTGCCCAATCCATAGATGAACGGTACGTGTTGGATGCGTTGGAAAGCAAATTATTCGGTGTGGGAAGTGAAAGTTATACGGTGGGAAGCAATGAATTCATCACTGCTTACGCCGTGTCGCGGGGAAAACTGCCGTGTTTGGATGCGGGACATTTTCATCCCACTGAGGTCATTTCCGATAAAATCCCCTCCCTTTTATTGTTCTGCAAAGAGTTGCTGTTGCATGTTAGCCGTCCCGTCCGATGGGACAGCGACCATGTGGTGATACTGGATGATGAATTGCAGGCCATCGCCTCGGTGCTGGTGCGGAGTCATGCATTAAACAGAACCCATATCGGTCTGGATTATTTTGATGCTTCCATCAACCGCATCGCCGCCTGGGTCATCGGTACCCGCAACATGCAAAAAGCCTTGTTAAAAGCTCTGCTGGAACCGATTGAACCATTAAAAACGCTGGAACTGGAGGGGGATTACACCTCCCGCCTTGCCTTGACGGAAGAATATAAGACCTACCCCTTCGGAGCGGTTTGGGAATATTATTGTGAAAAAAGCGGCGTTCCCGGGAACGAACACTGGCTGCAATCAGTGAAAGCCTATGAAAAAGATGTGCTGTTTTCCAGAGGAGGTAAATAAGCATGAACACAACCGTCAAAAAAATTGATATCCATGCCCATTCCACCCCCCGTCCTTATATCAAACGACTGTCGGGGGATACCTACGCAACGCCCCGGGAATTGCGGACGATCTATGACACCATCGGTGTGGAAAAAGGTCTGCTTCTCCCTTCCGGCGCCGCGGAAGCCTGCAGAAGCGACATGATTTCCCCCCGGGAAGCCCATGATATGGTACAGGATTTTCCCGAAACGCTGGGCTGGTGGTTCTGCAGCGTCAATCCCGCCATGGGTAGCAACAGTGAAAAGACCAATTTGTCCTACTTCCTGCTGCAATACAAAGAGCACGGAGCAAAAGGGGTCGGGGAAATGTGTTTCAATGACTACTTTGATGATCCCCTGGTTTTAAACCTCCTTACCCACTGCGAAAAATGTCAGATGCCGGTTTTGTTCCATATCGGCAGAAAAGGCAATGATTACGGACTGGTGGACGAAATCGGTCTTCCCCGGTTGGAAAAGGTGTTGGGAATGTTCCCCGATTTGATATTCATTGGGCATTCCCAGAAATTCTGGGCTGAAATTTCAAAAGATGTGACCGAAAAGGACAGAGGCGGCTATCCCAAGGGAACAGTGATTCCAGGCGGAAGGGTGATTGAACTCATGCGAACATACAAGAATCTCCACGCGGATTTATCCGCGCGCAGCGGATTCAACGCGTTGAAACGAGATCCGACATTTGCCTACGCCTTTTTGGAAGAATTTCCCGATCGAATCTATTACGGTACTGACATTTGCTCCCCCCGTAACATTGACAATCCCATGCTGGGCTTGTCGGCGTTTTTGGATGATGCCATGTTAAACGGGAATATTTCCTATGATACCTATTTTAAAGTAAGCCGGGGCAACGCATTGCGATTGCTGGACGGAAAAACCGCATAACAGCAAACACGCCGAAAAATTCGGCGTGTTTTTTGATTTTCACTTTTGATATAATGATTTATTTAAAATAATAGCTTTTTCAATGAGGGTTTCGGCAACACCGGGCTTATAGTTGCAGGTCATTCCCTCATAGCCATCCAACGCATCTGCCAGGGGGAAGTATCCTTCATACCCATTGGCACAGCAGCAAACCACGCACATGGCAAAGGGGGAAGTGGCTTTGATTTGTCGGCCGATTTCGGTAAAGGGTTCTCCCGGCATGGCGGTAAAAACGATATCACCAAAGCGAATGGACATGACCCTCAGTGGCAGCGTACAGTCAAAACCGATACATCCTTTTTCCGCCAGCTTGACCAGCCGAAATCCCGTGATTTGCTTTTTCCGGGCAGAAGAACCGTATTTTTTTAGAAACTCCCCCTTTGGCAGGGAAATAAAATCCTGTTTCCAGATTTTCGCCTCTTCCACTTCTTCTGCGCTTCCGCTGTTGGCAGGTACCCAAAACTCCACGTGATCAAACCCGATCCGGTCGTTATCCACGGGCATTAAGCGGGTATAGGCATCTTTCACTCCGTCTGCAATGACTCTGCCCATATGGCGGGCAATGGGAATGCCTTTGCTAAGAGAGCCTTTGGGAAGCCGTACGTCCACGTGATTGGTGTCACCCTGACAGCCGTTGAAATAGGCACAGCAGGTGTTTTCCATTTCCTCTTCCACAAACTTGCGTACAAATCCGGGATAATCCGGCGCATACAGTTCTCCGCCCACCACATCGGGATGGACCTGGAAATTGACCAGTATGATTTCTTTGCCCATTTCCTGCTTTAGTACAATCAGCTGCACCGTTTCATCGGGCTCCCCGATGGCATGGTCGATATGGGGATTGCTCAAGCCGGGGTTGGTTTGGGTGCTGCCGTCTTTCATCCGAAAACGGCGGACAAAGGCAATGTCTTTGGCTTCGCCCCGGGATATATATACCTGGACAGGCTTGGCATCCCCGCATGCCAACTGGGCGCAATCGGTAAGCTTGCGGATAAAATGTCGTTCGTAATCTGCATCCATTCGATCGCTGCCATCCAAATGACAGCCCGTATGGGTATGTGTGCAGGCGATGAACACCCCATGTTCGGACATGGCGCATCGCAACGCCACCGCTTGTTTCATTTTGTCCTGCATGGGCATGGTGATACCGATCGCATCCACCGTAAATAAAACGGCTTTTTCTTCTCCGTTGTCCAAAGCAATGGCGGTTACGGTCAGGGGATCGTGAAATCCTTTGGAACATCGTCTTTCATAATATCCAGGCATGTCAATCCCCAAAGGCGGGGATACATCCAATCTGCAAAATCCAGCTTTCAACATTTTAATTTCCTCCTGTTTGATCTATAAAACCCGTTGTCATCATTCTATCACAGATACAATGCATATACAACGGGTTTTACCCGATTAGGATACAATTTTTGTGACCGCACAAAGAAAACTGTCGATATCGCGGTGATTGGTAAATACGCCGGTACTCACCCGCACCGCTCCATCTCGCGGCGTGCCCAAATGCTCATGAGAAAGGGGGGCGCAGTGCAAACCGGACCGCACGCAAATTCCATATGCATCCAGTTGGCGGGCAATATCCTCGCAGGATATGTTTTTATGTGAAAACACAAAAGTAGCCCCTGGATAAGCATATATCGTGATGCCTTTGATTACGGACAGCCCTTCGGCTGCATGCAAACCAGTTTGTTCTTCCCTGTATGAAATTTCTTCTATACCCACTTTTTGTACATAAGCCACCCCCGCACCCAACGCAGCGATCGCGGGCAGAGGCAGCGTGCCCGCTTCTAAATGATCGGGCAGTGCTTCCGGCATGTTTTTTTCTCTGGCAAAAGAACCGCTTCCCCCAAACAAATACGGTCGGGGGAGGGTTTTGCAACTAGGTGACAGCAACATAGCGCCGCATCCCATGACTCCTTGTAAGCCTTTATGCCCCGGGACGCAATATATGTCCACACCATCTTGTTCAAGATTACAGGGTATTTTCCCCGCACACTGCGCACCGTCCACAATCAGAAGAATGCCTCTTCTTCGGCAGATATCCCCCAATAGGGAAATGGGCAAAATCGCGGAACAAATATTGGAAGACCCATTTACAACTGCCATCCTTGTATTTCGGTCCAGACAATTTTCAAACCGTTTGACCGTTTCGACAGGATTGTTCGGAACGGGTGAAAAACATCGAATCTGCGCGCCGGTCTGTTGAGACAGCGCGTGGAGCGGACGCAGCACCGCATTGTGAGCGAATATATCCATCACGACAGACCCGCCGTTATAACAACCGAATATGGCCTGGTTCAAAGCCGCGGTGGCACCCGAAGTAAAGATCACTTTATCGGGCATTACACCAAACATGCCGGAGATTTTTTCCCGGGTTTCATAGACAATGTTTGCCGCCTTCATGGACAAAGCATGCCCGCTTCTGCCGGGGTTTCCCAGGCAGGCGGCATCGCAAAATGCCTCTTTCACCCCCTCGGGAAGAGGATGGGAAGTGGCAGCATGATCTAAATAAATCCTTTTCACAGCCGTTTTACCTGCACGCCCCCGCGTTGGAGCGCAGCTTCAACAGCGGCAGCATTTCTGCTGTTGACGACGATGATAAATCCACATCCCTCTTTCCCTGCATGGTTTCGTTCCACCGTGGCACGAAACCCCGCTTTGCTCAGAATGCCGACGCCCATTTGCGCATACGTTACCGTTGGAACGGCATAAATAAGGGTGTTGTTCAACTTTCTTCCTCCTTACATTCCCCCCTATTAGTATATGCTTTTCCCTGTCACCTGGTGGGAACAATCTGTAAAACCCAAAAGTATAAAGCTGATGAAATCAAGGGTTTTTTCTCCGTCTTTCTTCGTTTTTGTACAAAATAAACAAAGAAATAATTGAATATTTGGAGAATTAACATCTATTCATTTTGCGTTTTTTTTGGTAACATATTAAGTGTTAGACAGTAAATTTCATCGGTGTGCCCTTTCACATCGAGACAAGGAGGATAATATGTCCAGCGTCTCCCTCAAACATATCGGCAAACAGTATCCGAATGGTGTTGTTGCAGTTTCTGATTTCTGCCTTGAAATCAAAGACAAAGAATTTATCATTCTGGTCGGTCCTTCCGGTTGCGGCAAATCCACCACCCTGCGTATGATCGCGGGTCTGGAAGAAATCACCGACGGTGAGTTGTATATCGGCGATCGCATCGTGAATGACGTGGCTCCCAAAGACAGAGATATCGCCATGGTGTTCCAGAACTACGCTTTGTATCCTCATATGACCGTGTATGAAAACATGGCATTCGGTTTAAAGCTCAGAAAAACGCCCAAAGAAGAAATCAAACGCAAAGTATCCGAAGCTGCCCGTATCCTGGATATCGAACATCTGCTTGACAGAAAGCCCAAGGCTCTGTCCGGCGGTCAGAGACAGCGTGTGGCTCTGGGTCGCGCCATCGTGCGTGAACCCAAAGTCTTCCTTCTGGACGAACCTCTTTCCAACCTGGACGCAAAACTCCGTGCCCAGATGCGTACCGAATTGACCAAACTCCACAAACGTCTGGAAACCACCTTTGTTTACGTTACGCACGACCAAGTCGAAGCTATGACCATGGCGTCCCGTATCGTGGTTATGAAGGACGGACTGATCCAGCAGGTAGATACACCTCAGAACCTGTACGACAATCCCTGTAACCTCTTCGTTGCCGGCTTTATTGGAACACCTCAAATGAACTTCATCCATGGTAAACTGCTCAAAGAAGGCGACGGCGTTGTATTCGTGATGGGTGAAAACAAATTCAAGCTTCCTGCCGAAAAAGCATCCAAACCTGAATTGCAGGAATACATAGGCAAAGAAGTCATCGGCGGTCTGCGCCCCGAATGTATCCACGACGAGCCCATGTACCTGTCCAGCCTGGAACAGTGGGTGGCGGATGTGGATATCGACGTGACTGAATTGATGGGGGCGGAAATTTTCCTGTATATTGAATCTCAGGAACAGAACCTGGTTGCCCGTGTTTCTTCCCGTTCCAAAGCAAAAGCAGGCGATACCATCAAAATGGCATTTGATATTTCCAGAATGCACATTTTTGATAAGGAAACTGAACTTTGTGTCGTTCACTAACCATTCTGCCAAATGCCCCGTCACGATGACGGGGCATTTTTTCATAAGTAAATGCCGCCTCTGTTGAGACGGCATCCAAATATTTAGATCAATTATAAGATGAACAGAAACAGAATGACAACGGCGATGATCACAATCCACAGGATGGCATTGTCGCCGAAGCAGCAAGAATTATGGTTATTGCAGCAAGCCATTTTCATATCCCCCTTTCCACTTGCAGAATATGCAGGGAAGGGAAAATGGGTTACGCTTTAAATAAACGGACTATTGCGGCAGGATCTTCTGCGCGGAACACGGCGGAGCCCGCTACCACCACATCGACGCCTGCTTCCTTCAAAAGAGGCAGGTTGTTTGTGTTTATGCCGCCGTCCGCTTCCAATTCCGCATGACTTTGGGCGTCGTCAATCAGTTTACGGCAAGCAGAAATTTTTTCAACGGTTTCGGGAATCAACTTTTGTCCGCCATACCCGGGTTCCACGGTCATAACCAAAACCAAGTCCAAATCCTGTAAAAATGGTTTGAACACCCGGGGATCGGTTTTAGGTTTGATGGACATGCCGGCTTTCACACCCAGAGCATGGATGGCATCGATGACTTCCTTGTGGTTATCACAGGCCTCAAAATGAAACGTAATAATCTGGCTTCCACAGTTGGCAAACATTTTGACATACCGGATGGGATCCACGATCATCAAATGGGTATCAAAAACCAAATTGGATATTTTTCGTAAGGAAGAAATCACCGGCTCGCCAAAAGAAAGGTTGGGTACAAAAAGGCCGTCCATCACATCCAGATGAAGGTAATCGGCACCGGCAAATTCTATATTTTTGACGTCTTTTTCAAGTCGTGCAAAATCCGCAGCCAAAAGAGAGGGTGCAAGTTTGATCATACGTAAATTCTCCTTATTTTATGTTTTTTCCCTTTGAACCCCTGCACCTACTCTTCCATACAATAGAGTATACCCCGCCGCACGGAGGATGAACAGGGACGTTTCAAATCCGGGAACTTAAAGCCATTTTCATGATCCGGCGGCTTGATATAGATGCAAAGGCAGACGGAAACGTCTGCCTTATTTTACATCACTTCGCGTGTTTTTGCAAGGGTTTTCTTGACTTTTGCATACCCCCTGTTTATAATGGGAATATAGTAAGTGTAAGGAAGGAAGCCGTTATGATTCACGAAAAAATTAAACTTTTCCCCGATAATGACAGGGTCGTTTTAACAACATATTTAGCCAATGATCATGAGCACTATTCTTCTCATGTCCGCCCGGGCATGCTGGTATTCCCCGGCGGCGGCTATTCCAATACATCCTGCAGGGAAGCAGAACCCATCGCCCTGGCTTACGTAGCGGCAGGATTTCAAGTGTTTGTGCTGGATTACTCCGTAACAAACAGCACATCCAAACCAAATATCTTCCGCCCCTTGATGGAAGCATCCATGGCAATGGCGTATATCCGTACCCACGCCGAAGCATGGCATGTAGATCCTGACAAAATCGCCATCGTCGGTTTTTCCGCCGGCGGTCATGCGGCAGCCTCTTTGGGTACTTTGTGGCATGAAGATTATATCACCTCCCGCCTTTGCATTCCCGCCGGGAGCAACAAGCCCAACGCCATGATTTTGGGGTACCCCGTCATTACCTCGGGGAATAAAGCCCACCGGGGTTCTTTCAAAAACTTGCTGGGGGAAAAACAGGATGATCCGGAATTGCTCGCTTATTTTTCTTTGGAAAAACAGGTTTCCTCCTTGACCCCGCCCACTTTTTTATGGCACACCGCTGCTGACACCGCCGTTCCAGTGGAAAACTCCCTGTTGTTTGCCACTGCTTTGGCGGCGAATCAAATTCCCTTTGAGATGCATATTTATCCCGAGGGCAGACACGGCTTATCCCTCTGCACTCCCCAAGTGCTGAATCCCCAAGAGTGCCCCTATATGAATCATGTGGCTGCCTGGTACGATTGCAGCCTCAAATGGATGCGTGAGGTTTTGATGTTTTGAAGCGAAAGGATTTTGAACTCTCGTCCCCCGTACAAGGAGACTATCTCACCTTGGAGGGGCAGGTGGAAGAGATTGTATTCCAAAATACCGACAATGGGTATACCGTGTGTATGGTGGACGGCGGGGATGAACCCATCACTGTTGTCGGCATTCTTCCCATGCTTGCAGAAGGAGAATACATCCGTGCCCTGGGAAACTGGGTGAAGCATCCCACTTACGGCAAACAATTCAAATGTGTGTATTTTGAAAAACAACTGCCCGCCGACACCAATTCCATGCTGAAATATTTGGCAGCCGGCACTATACGGGGCGTAGGGGAAAAAACAGCCGCCCGTCTGGTGGCACATTTCGGCGTGGATACTTTCGATGTGATCGAAAATGATCCCGACATGCTGACGGAAGTGAAAGGAATCTCCCCTAAAAAAGCGCGCCAAATCTCCCAATCTTTCCGGGAACAATTCGGTATGCGGGACGTGATGCTCTTTTTCCAGCCTTATTTTTCCCCCGCCCTATCGGGGCGCATCTATAAAAAGTTCGGTGCGGCAGCCGTGGACATTGTACAAAAAAACCCCTATATTCTCAGCGATGAAGTCCATGGAATCGGGTTTGAAAAAGCCGATCGCTTGGCAAATGGCATCGGCATTGCTTCCGACGATCCCCACCGTATTCAGGCAGGGATTTTGTATGTCCTGCGTTTCAATGCGGATACCAACGGCCATGTATATTTGCCTTTGCAGAAATTGACGGATGCCTCTGCCGCTTTGTTGAAGGTGACCCCCGAACAAGCGGCGGAAGGCATCCAATGCCTTGCCCGAGACATGAAAGTGGTTTTGGTGTCCATGTCCGATCATACCGCCGTGTATGCATCTTCTTTTTTTTATGCCGAGAGAACTGCCGCTGCAAAACTGGTCACCTTGTCCCGCATTCGCTTAAGCTATGAAGATATGCAGGCGGATACCTTACTCCGTCAGGTGGAAACACAGCGGGGCCTAACCTATGTTGAAGAACAAAAGCAAGCCATTTTTTCCACCTTACAACACGCCGTGACCATTCTTACCGGCGGTCCCGGCACAGGCAAAACCACCATCATCCGGGCAGCCGTTTCACTGTTTGCCAATTTAGGGCTTTCCTATGCCCTAGCGGCTCCCACCGGCCGTGCCGCAAAAAGGATGTCGGAATCCACCGGGGAAGAAGCAAAAACCATCCATCGGCTGTTGGAAATGAATTATAGCGAACAAGAGGAAATGCAATTCGTTCGCAACGAGCATTATTTGCTCACCCAGGATGTCATCATCATCGATGAAGCCTCCATGATGGATATTTTCCTCTTTTCTTCTCTGTTGAAGGCGATCAAACCCGGCGCCCGTGTTATGCTCATTGGAGACAGCGACCAGCTGCCCAGCGTGGGCGCGGGCAATGTGTTGTCCGATTTGATTGCGTCCAAGGTTTTCCCCGTGATTTGCCTCAAAAAAATCTTCCGCCAATCCCGGGAAAGTCAAATTGTATTAAATGCCCATCGCATCAATGAGGGACAGTATCCCAATTTGAATCAAAAGATCGGCGATTTCTTCTTTTTATCCCGTGAATCTCCTGCCCAAGCCGCAGAAACGGTGATTTCCCTCTGCAAAGACAGACTTCCCGCCCGTTACGGTGAAGACATCGTTTCACAAATTCAGGTCATCACTCCCACCCGCAAGGGAGACGCAGGTACCAAGCAGCTCAACCTGCTTCTCCAGGCAGCCCTCAATCCCCCCTCTAAACACAAAGGAGAGAGAAAAAATAAAGATATAATTTTCCGCGTGGGTGACAAGGTCATGCAAATCCGGAACAATTATGACATTGTTTGGACCAATACCAACGATGAACATGCTCCCGGCGGCATTGGGGTGTTCAACGGAGATATCGGCACCATTTTGAATATGGATTTTAAGGATGAAATCCTTCAAATTGATTTTGATGGCCGCCTGATCTGTTACCCCTTTGAATCTATAGAGGATTTGGAACATGCCTATGCCATCACCGTACATAAAAGCCAGGGCAGTGAATATCCCGTGGTGATTCTTCCCTTATCCGGCGATTTTCCCTTTCTAACCACCCGTAATCTACTGTACACCGCCATTACCCGTGCCCAAAAAATGGTAATTTTGGTAGGAAAGCGGCAAGCGGTCTTTAACATGGTGGATAACAACCGACACCATTTTCGCTACAGCGGATTGCATATTTTACTGCAACAGGAGGTCACATGAACCATCTGTTTTCAACGTTTATTTCCCTCCTGTTTCCCTCCCGCTGCCCCATATGCCGCACCTTTTTGGATCGAGATATGATGTGCGACCCTTGTCGCACCAACATGACACTGCTTGCTGACTTGATCAGACAAGAAGGCAGTGAATCGGTGGATTTGTTTTATTCCTTATATCCTTATGGGAATGCATCGGTGAAAACCCTCCTATTTGCCATGAAAAACAAAGGACATCGCAACGCACTCGCCTTTGTATCCGAACAAATGGCGAGGCATATTCGCCAAGATTCATTTCTTTCCGGCGTTTCCCTGGTCACCTATGCCCCCCGCCGCCCGGGAGAAAAACAGCGATACGGCTTTGATCAGGCACAATTGCTTGCCCGAAAAATTGCCTGATCAAAGCAGATCGGAAGAGCACACGTCTGAACTCCAGTCACAC
>ENA-UOOH01000185-UOOH01000185.1-fermentation-metagenome-genome-assembly--contig:-NODE-185-length-73641-cov-10.909521_pt1 | contig 73641 bp, 48 predicted proteins | sample MGYA00245778_ERZ724025 | MGnify/ENA primary metagenome ERZ724025 (study PRJEB28704, sample SAMN03018313) | fermentation metagenome | biome: anthropogenic terrestrial biome; feature: soil; material... | reverse complement strand
GAGCAATTGAACCGACTGATCACGCATCCTTTCCTGCGTGCTGCATTGCAAAAGGGATACAACCGAATTAAAGCGTACAAAGCAAATCCAACAATCTATTCCAATGCAGTAATGGGGAGAAATCTACTGGAGAGATCCGGTGCTGGAGTACATCCGCAAGATTCATTCAACATTGTCAAAAAAATTATTGATGAAAATCCGGGGCAAGTGCTCTATATCGACATCTGGGCTCCATGGTGCGGACCTTGCATCAGACAGATGCCCGATAGCAAAAAACTTTTCGATTATTTTTCCGATCAACCGGTTACTTTTGTCTATTTGAATATCGGCGGCACGGATCTGCAGTGGAAAGAGACCATCAACAAGTATGAACTATCGGGCATCCATCTCTATTTAACAGAAAAAGAATGGCAAGATGTAACGAAACGATTCAATGCAAGGGGTATTCCCTATTATCTCCTGTTCAACAAAGAGGGCGTAATGGTAGATTTTGGTCACCACCTGCTTCCTTCCTTACCGGAGACCAGGACTGCTATTGAGAAATTGCTTGAATAACGAAACACATTGTCTCGTCCTTTTTTTAAGCATCCTACACTATTTATAATGAAAAATAGATTAAATTGCAGAATATTTTGGGATAAATAGTTTTTCTTATATGAATCTGTTTAGTATTCTAGTGCTGTTTACCTCTTTTTTCATTGCCTGCTTGCTATTAACGTTAAATGTCTTATTTCAGAGGTTGTGGAAATCCTTTCACCCTCTCTGAAGGCAAAAAATCTATATTTTCTGTAAACAAAAAATACCGTCAATGAAAAGAAAGAATTGTTTGTTAGTACTGATTATGATGGATTTGCTATGTATTTCCATAGGTTATTCACAGAATAGTCCAGAGTACACAGGTATCGAAATAGTTCCTAAACTGGAAATACCTAAAAAATGGGAATTTAATGAGAACGACTTATCCGGGTATTTGTTGGTCTATTTCAAAGATCAGAACCAATCAGCATATATGGCTATCAGTAGCGATGGCTATACGTTTACCGACGTCAATGGTGGCAATCCTATATTTATTGGCTCTCAGTTAGCAGAGCAGAAGGGAGTTAGGGACCCTCACATTACACGTGGCCCTGATGGTGCATTTTATTTGGTCATGACCGACTTGCATATTTTTGGCAAACGGGCAGGATTTCGCGATACTGAATTTGAACGGCCTGCTGAAAAATATGGTTGGGGCAATAACCGGGCTATTGTTCTCATGAAATCTTACGACCTGATTCATTGGACGCACTCAGACGTTCGCGTCGATAAGGCATTTCCTGAGCTTGGCGATATTGACTGTTCCTGGGCCCCAGAAACTATTTATGACCCGGCAGCCAGAAAGATGATGGTTTATTTTACTATTCGTTATGATAATAAGGAGTGCCATTTATATTATTCGTATACCAACGATAATTTCACCAAGCTGGAAACAACTCCCAAGAGAATAACTGAAATTGGAGGCCTCGATGGCGACATTACCAAAGTAGGCAATCAATTCCACCTTTTCTATGTCTCAAATGCCAGGGTATTACATTCGGTTTCATCCAAAATTAATGAAGGTTATAAGACCGATACTACACGCATTGATCCTGAAGTGGTTTCAACCGAAGCACCTAACTTGTTTAAGCGTTTGGGAACAGACAAATATATGCTAATGTACGATGTGTATGGGGCCAGACCTAGTAATATGGGTTTCAGCGAAACAACCGATTTTATCACGTATACAAATTTAGGCCATTTTAATGAGGGTGTAATGAAAACCACTAATTTCAAAAGCCCTAAACATGGCGCTGTTACCTACCTTACCAAGCAAGAAATGGAGGCCATTGCCAAACATTGGAAAATGGATTTTGCGCATTAATAATATATTATGATACAGTTAAGAAAATACTGATATAACTATTAATTCAGTTGTCTAGTTGTAAAGAAGATCCTGGAATTCCAAGAGCTAAAACAGTAGATTTTTATAACATAAAACAAATGTCGGCATATATTATGAGGAATACACAAGTAAAAACAAGGCTGATATAGAACCAAATACCTGTTTTATATCAAATTATCCCGTTTTGAAATCAACTTGGAGTGCGGTGAAAAATTACACAACAGCTTGATTGTTTGGATTTATTGTCTATTTTTACGCTGTAAACATTAAAAAAATAACAACTGATGAAGAAATTATCGCGACGCAGTTTTCTCCATAGAGGTCTTGCAGGGTTTGCAGGATTGACGATGATTAAACCCGGTTCGTTAGAATTGACCCTGACGTCTGAAATCAGGGTCGACAACGTGAAGTTGGGGAACAGTGGTTTGACTGTTTCCCGGATTGCACTGGGCACTGGCTCGAAAGGGGGTTCAAAGGCATCGAACCAAACCCGCCTGGGGATGGAGAATTTCACAAAGATGGCCCACCATGCTTACGAAAAAGGGATCACGTTCTTCGATATGGCAGACTCCTACGGGTCACATCAATATGTAGGAAATGCCATTAAATCGTTACCCCGCGAAAAGCTTACCCTCCTCACAAAAATATGGACACACGAAGACGGGTCGGACAGGAACGAACCGGTGCGGGAGTCACTCGACAGATACAGACAGGAGATGGGGACCGATTATATCGATATTGTTCTGATGCACTGCCTGATGCAACCCGGTTGGGGTAAAAACCGTACTCATTATATGGAGGGTCTTACAAAAGCCAAACAAGACGGGATCATCAAAGCGGTGGGCGTTTCCTGTCATAATTGGGATGCCATGGTGGAAGCGGTGGATAATCCCTGGGTAGATGTGATCATGGCACGCATCAATCCTTTCCAAACGAACATGGACGGTACCCCCCACGTGGTAAAAGAACTGCTGGGAAAGGCCAAACAGAATGGCATCGGCGTGATCGGCATGAAAATATTTGGCGAAGGCCGTCACGTGAGCGACGCCGAGCGGGAACAATCACTCAGATTTGCCCTGACCGATGCCAATATCCATTGTATGACCCTGGGAATGGAGTCAACCGCCCATGTGGACGATGCGGTAAAACGAGTCATGCGGCTCACAAAGGAGAATAAGACTCACTGATTCAGTTTCTTTTTGATCACGGCGGGATTGCCCGCAACCAGACAGTCGTCGGGAACGTCTCTGGTGACCACACTGCCTGCTGCTACAATGCAACGGTTGCCGATGGTTACTCCGGGAATAACGGTTACGTTTCCACCCAGCCAGCAGTCCTCCCCTATTGTGATGGGATAAGCATATTCCTTTTCATCGCGACGCTCCACGGGATCCATTGGATGATTGGGGGTATAGAACTGACAGTTTGGCCCTATTCGTGCATGTTTGCCAATGCGGACATATCCCCCGCCAAGAAATACACAATTGTAATTAACGAAGACATCTTCCTCCAACACCAGGCTACTCCCATGATCGCAATGCAGGGGCGGGCATATCGTACTGGATGGCGGAATACCGGGAATGAGCTCCTCTATCACTTCCCGGTAGGTATCGTCGAAGATGGTCATTGTCTGCAGCCTGGCGCACAACTTAGCGGAACGACGGATGCTTTCCATAATTTCCGGATCACTGAACCAGGCCAGCTCACCATTCCGCATCTTTTCAAATTCTGTTTTCATATGTCTTTATTTCTTCCCTACCCTGCCAATCCATAGGTTTGAAAGCGAGTTATTCATTATTGCAGCGGAAAACTCACTGAAAGATGGCGGTCACTTCTCACATAGGTGGAGGTTACTTCTGCGATGAGGGAAGAAGTGTCTTCCGATGCTGTAATCTGTTGCACCGATCGTGGATAAAGCACAACCCGTCTAGTCGTGTCACCCTCCTTCAAATCCAGCTCAAAATAGAGATCACTGTTGTTACGCAATTCGTAATAATTGATCTTGTCTCCGTTTTTTCTTTCCTCGGTATAGTGAACCGGCATCAGCTTTACACAGGAAGTGAAGAGAGCCCGTACGTTCTCCTCCTTACCCACCAGATATTTGCTCGCCCAGGCCACAGTGCGCCCCGCATCCAGCGCTTCTCTGATGGATTCCGCCGTACGCTCTTTGGCCATTACCAGCGTCATGGTACGATGCACATAATCCTTACTGAGGTCATATTCGTGCGCTACCAGGTTGTGCATATCGGAGGTACCCATCACCGTCAGTCCCTTGTCAACACACCAGTCGAGTGCTTTCATATGGAACCCGAAACCATTAATCACTTCAATGCCATGCAGTGCCTTGTTTTGGTAAAGATTATCCACAAAAGGGATCCATTCGTATGAGCCGGCAATCCCCGGCTTCCACCCGGGATGATTCCAAAAGATAAAGGCATTCTGCTCGGCGGATTTCATCACCGCAGCCTCATCCTCCGATGCATCACGGCTTTCAATATAGTCTGACGCATCCTCAATATAGATAGCATTAAAATGGCCCGGAGGGGTGTTACGGGTTACTTCCGCACCTTTCACCAAAATAAGATTGTTCTTTTCGGAACTCTCTTTCAACAGTTCATAGCCACGGTTATGGCTCACCTTCACATCTTCTTTGTGCGGGGTATACTCAATATGATCGGTAATCGCGTAGGCATCCAGTCCTTCCTGCCAAGCTTCCTGATTGCGGACATTCGGCCATACATGACCGTCCGAAAAGACAGTGTGCATATGAAAATCACACTTCAGTACCCGATACTCTCCCACGTCGGGAATCATGATGTTTTCTCTGTAAACAGGACGTCTGTTTTCGTCCAGGTAACGCATACCTTCCACTTCGGGCCTCTGCCCCATGACCAACGCCGGGATTAGGAGAAACCCGAGCAACCATCCATTTCTTTGATTCATACCTAACGTACAATTATTTTTTGATTTGCTTTTATATGCTAATTTCGTGATAGAATTGTTTTTTTTATTATCACACTCAAATATATTCATTTTTTTTAGATAACTGTCAAAAACGGCTCAATTTTCCGCGACGAAGAATTTTTTTTTGAAAGTGAAAATAGTACCTTTGCGATGAACCTACATCCTGATATTGATGAGAATACTTCTCTTCATATTGCTGTTTTTACCCTGTTTCACCCATGCTGTGACAGGTCAGGAGAAACAACGCAAAAAGGTGGGGCTTGTGTTAAGCGGCGGAGGTGCCAAAGGGTTTGCCCACGTGGGCGCATTAAAAGTGCTTGAGAAAGCCGGAATACCTATCGACTATATCGCCGGAACAAGCATGGGGGCCGTAGTCGGGGGCCTCTATGCGGTAGGGCATAGCGCAGAAATGATCGACTCCCTGATTCAGATTCAGGACTGGAGCCATTTGATGCGCGACAATGTTTACCGCGAAAACATGCCGGCCTCGCAACGAGACCAACAGAACAGATATCTTGTTTCTCTGCCCTACACGCTCAGAATCAAGGAAAGGAGTGGCAAAGTAAGCCTCCCCCAGGGTGTATATGCCGGACAGAACATCTACAGTCTTTTTCTGAATATGACCATCGGATATCAGCATGAGATGAATTTCAATGACCTCCCTATTCCCTTTGGGTGCGTGGCAGGGGATGTTCGAACCGGAAAAGAAATCACAATAAGGGAAGGGATCCTGGCCAAGGCAATGAGGGCAAGCATGGCTTTTCCCGGGTTGTTTACACCGGTTAAGCAGGATAGCATGCTTTTGATTGACGGGGGTGTCATTAATAATTATCCGGCAGATCTGGCACGAAAGATGGGAGCCGATATTATAATTGGCATCGCTTTTCAGGACGATGAAAAGGAACTCGAAAAGAAAAAAGGCAGTTTTACGGAGGTGACCGAACAGATATGGAATTTTATAGGCCAACAAAAACGCATACGCAATATTGAGGATACCGATATTTTGATCATACCCGATGTACATCCCTTCGGCTCGATGGATTTTCAAAAGCCTGCTATCGATTCCATCATCTCCAGGGGTGAGCAGGCTGCAGAAAAAAAATGGAGTGAAATCATTGCGTTAAAGCAATCCCTCGCAGTGGAAGATTGCCTGAATAGAGAAAGGAAAAAAGAAAATCCCTACATTCACCTTGATACACTTCTTATTGACAAAGTAAGGGTTGAAGGGGTTTCAAAACGGGAAGAGGAGCAGATATTACGATGGATTCCCATGAAAGAAAACAGGGTAACCCGAAAGCAGCTGGAAAAGATGACCTCCCGGATATATGGCAGCGGCTTGTTCTCAAGCGTCAACTACCGACTGTATGGCAATCAGCCCTTTGATCTTGTTTTTTCTGTTGAATTCAAAAAATCCAGTACCCTCAACCTGGGAATTCATTTCGACAGCAACGATATGGCGGCGATCCTTGCCAATACGACCATCCGCCTGAACACATCCCTGAACTCCATGTTTGAAATTACAACCAGATTGAGCCGCGATCCTTATCTGATAGTAGATTATTCCATCAATAGCGGCATTTTTTATAAAGGCGGGATCAATTATAAGATCAGCAGGAACGACCTGAATATATACGAACGGGGGAGACTTTCCAATACTCTGGGGGTAACGCGCAATTCCCTGAATCTGAATTTTTCAGAATTCTATTTTGGCAATATCAAACTGAATCTGGGTGCCGGACTTGAACATTTTCATTTCTTCAATGCCTTGCAGCGTATTTTCGACCCCAACAACACGGGAGTGAACGATCAGTTGTATATCAACTACCTGTTTCACGGAGTGTACGACAACCTGAACAGTACTTTTTTTCCTACATCGGGACAGTACTTCTCTTTTCAGTACTCACTGCATACCGACAATTTTGTGAAATTGAAAGAAGGTTCCCCCTTGAGTGTTTTGAAGATGAATTTTTACAAACCGGTTGCGCTGGCCGAAAAAGTATTTATTACTCCGCGAATTGCTGCCCGGTACCTGATGAACGATAGTGTTCCGTACATCTATCGTAATTTGGTGGGTGGAAAGTTCGACGGGCATTACGTGTCCCAGCAAATTGGACTACAAGGCTCTACCGGAATGGAGTTTTTGGGAAATATGGTGTTGTCTGCGGATGTTACCCTGCACTACAACTTCACCCCCAAAAACTATCTTTACGCCAACCTAAACTTTACAGCCCACCATACTCATCTGCATAATTTGTTCCGGGGAGACACCTACCTGGGAGCTAATCTTGGATACTCCTATGTTACCGTAGCAGGGCCATTGCGGCTTGAACTGGGTTATTCAGGCCTCTCCCGGAGATTTCACCCTTATGTGAGTCTGGGGTACTACTTTTGACGCGCAGGCTGATTATCGTTAAAGTATGAATGGAAACTAATATTGATAAAGTCAATGGAAGCAATGAAAAACAGTACCGCCGATTACAGATTTACCATTATTGTACCTGTCTATAACGAAGAAGAGAACATCTACTCGCTGGAAGAAAAATTGCGGCAGTTTCTGTCACATTCTCTTTTCCCTACCTGTGTTCTGTTTGCAGACGACGGATCAAAAGACGACAGCCTGCAAAGAATTCAAGAGATATGCACCCGCAACACCTCCTTTTTTTATATTCGTCTTAAAAAGAATGGGGGATTAAGTGCCGCCCTGAAAGCCGGTATCGACCACACTTTTTCCGAATATGTGGGATATATGGATGCCGATTTGCAGACCGATCCCGAAGATTTTAATCTGTTGCTGCAGGATATTGCAAGATATGAAATGGTGACCGGTATAAGAGCCAACCGCAAAGATTCGTTTTTCAAAAACCTGCAGTCGAAAATAGCCAATGGCTACCGGAGAATGATGACACACGACGGAATTTCTGACACCGGGTGCCCACTAAAAGTGATGCACACCGAAGTAGCCAGACGTATTCCCTTTTTCAATGGAATGCACCGGTTCCTGCCCGCATTGATCCTCCTACAAAACGGGAGGGTGAAGCAGACGCCCGTGCGCCACTACCCGCGTATGGCCGGAACATCGAAATATCATCTTTGGAACCGGTTATCCGGTCCGTTTGTTGATTGCTTCGCCTATCGCTGGATGAAAAAAAGATACATAAACTATGATGTGAATGCGCATAATCTGAATTCATAATGCAGGAAAATAACAGCTGGATTTTTGCCATCGGCTTCCTGGCACAAATCTTCTTCTCCGCACGAATTCTCTACCAGTGGGTTGCGTCCGAAAAGGCTGGAAAGGTACTATCCCCTCCCGCTTTCTGGATACTGAGTATTTTAGGCTCTTACCTGCTTTTTATATACGGTGTGTTGCGGAATGATTTTGCCATCATACTCGGTCAGTTTATCTCCTATTATATCTACCTGTGGAACCTGAATATGCAGGGCCGGTGGAAAAAGATAATAGGGATAGTTAAAATAGTACTGATTGCTACCCCATTGGTAGCAACCGGGGTTATGCTTCGTGACCCCTCCCTGTTTAACGACACTTTTTTTCATAACAAAGACGTACCGTTGTGGCTCTTGATTTTTGGATCTTCCGGACAGATAATATTTGCACTGCGATTTATTTATCAGTTTTTCTATTCCGCTGTCCATCACCAATCCATTCTACCCGTAGGATTCTGGATCATCAGCCTGACCGGCTCTTCCATCATCATCACTTATGCTATTTTTCGGCTTGATCCGGTATTGATTCTCGGCCAGTCGTTCGGATTTATCGCTTACATCCGAAATATTATGATCGGCTATAACAACAAGAAATTCAGCGTATATGAAAAATAAACACATCTATCTGATCTGGTTTATTGCGATGTTACCCATCATGGTTTTACGCGACTTCACACCCAACAACGAGCTGCGTTACCTGAGCATTGTCGACGAAGCGCTTCGTAACGGAAATATTTTCACCTTTACCAACCAGGGGGAAATTTATGCCGACAAGCCCCCACTCCATTTCTGGATGATGATGACCGGAAAGCTATTGCTGGGAGAACACAGAATGTGGTATTATTCGCTGTTGTCGTTTATTCCGGCACTCATTATCCTGATCACGATGACAAAGTGGATAAACAAGGAAAAAGGGGAAAACGAAAAGATTGCCGCGCAGATGCTGATCAGCACCGGATTATTTACCGGCGTTATGTTGGTGGTTCGCATGGATATGCTGATGAACATGTTCATTGTTTTATCCCTGTACACTTTTTATAAAATGTATCGGAGAGAAGACCGAAAACGAGACGGATGGCTATTTCCACTGTATGTCTTTCTGGCTCTCTTCTCAAAAGGGCCATTGGGTATTCTGATCCCTTTCGTATCTACCACGCTGTTTTTGCTTTATCAAAAGAGAGCCGCTGATTTTGCAAAGTTCTGGGGATGGAGGAGCATTCTGGTTATTCTGGCAGGTTGCCTTGTCTGGTTCTCGGGGGTCTATCATGAAGGAGGAAAAGAGTATATCAATAACTTGCTTGTACACCAAACAGTGGGCCGGGGCATTAATTCCTTTCACCACAAAGAGCCTTTTTATTACTACGCACTCACTGTTTGGTATTCTTTGGCACCCTGGTCACTCCTGGTAATCGGATTATTCATTGCCGGTATCGTTAAAAAAAGAATGAACAGTATACTCGAACAATTTTTTACCGTGATCATACTCTCATCTTATGTGATGCTCTCGGCAATCAGTTCCAAGTTGGCAATATACTCGCTGCCTGTTGTACCGTTTCTTATTTTCCTCGCTGCCCTGCTTCTCAGTAAATTCGACATGCAAAGCCGATGGATCAAAGTAACCATAGCCATACCGGCGGGGATATTGATTTTTGCGTTGCCTTCAATATTCTATCTCAGCCACACCGAAGAGATGCGGTATCTGGATTACGGTCTTATTTATGCCGGAGCAGTGGTTTTGACCATCACCGGTTTGCTTATCTTCGATTTTTTATACAGGAAAAGAGAAATATACCGGGCAATAACCACCTTGGCGATGGGCTTTTTACTGGCAGTTTTTATCGTCGGCTGGTCCATGCCACAGCTAAACAATCAACTGGGATGGAAAAATCTGTGCGAAAAGGCAAGAGAACTATCGGAAGAACACCAGATTAGTGACTATTGGGTTTATCACATCTCCCGTGCTGAAAATATGGATGTATATCTTGGAAAAGATATTGTAGAGGTAACGAAGGAAGACATCCTGAAGGAACCAATCGAAAAGAGGTTACTTATGCTACGGATTAAAGACCTGAAAAACGATCCGGAGCTAAGAGCCACCACATCAAATAAAGAGCATTATCTGGTTGGAAAACATGCAATTGTAATTTTTTAAAGTAAAAAAGATGAAAATACTGGTGACGGGGGCAGCCGGTTTTATTGGATACCACGTTGTTGAGGGATTTTTGAATCAGGGTGATTCGGTAATCGGCATCGACAATATCAATGGCTATTACGACACGGGACTAAAATATGCCCGGCTAAGGAATACGGGCATTGAAGAAAATGATATCAAACAGGGCGAATACGTTCAAAGTAATCGCTACGAAACCTATCGGTTCATCAGAATGGATATGAACGACAGAGAACGCCTGAATGCTCTCTTTGAAACGGAAAACTTTTCCCACGTTGTTCATCTTGCGGCTCAGGCCGGTGTAAGGTACTCACTACAAAACCCCTTTGCATACATCAATGCCAATATATCCGGATTCATGAATCTCCTGGAAGCATGTCGGCACTTTCCGGTAAAACATCTCCTGTATGCCAGCTCAAGTAGCGTGTATGGGGATAATGCACATTCTCCTTTTAAAGAGTCCGACACAACAGATAAACCGGTCAGTCTCTATGCTGCCACAAAAAAAGCAAACGAGCTGATGGCATACTCCTATGCCAAACTATACCGTATCCCGGCTACCGGCATTCGTTTTTTTACGGTTTACGGTCCATGGGGGCGTCCGGATATGGCTCCCTTTGTGTTCATGTCTGCCATTCTGAAAGGTGAACCCATTCAACTTTTTAACCAAGGCAACATGGAACGTGACTTCACTTATATCAACGATATTGTGAAGGGGCTGATGAAAGTGATACCGTCTCCTCCATTGCTGGAAACACCACACACTCTTTACAATATGGGTTGTTCTTCTCCCGTGAAACTGACAAGTTTTCTTAAAATCATTGAGAATGTAACGGGCAGGAAAGCAATCGTGAAAATGGCAGCAATGCAACCGGGCGATGTTACGTCCACCTATGCCGATGTCTCACGACTAAAAAGAGATTTCAATTATCGACCCTCCACATCAATACAGACAGGAATCAGCGACTACTATCAATGGTTCACTGAGTTTTATCGGCAATAGGTTGTAGGAATTCATTTGTTCATGATCTGTAACGCTGTTTACCGGATATCGGCAACAAGCTCAATTATCTAATTTTATAAATTAATTGGATTAAAAAGTTAAATTATTCAAACCACATTAAACATATGATTTAATCATTTGTTTAATTTAGGAACAGTCCTTACTTTTGTCGAATATAAAACATAAATAATGGAAACGATTACAACTGAACAGAAAATTATCCGGGCAGCCGACAAGCTTTTTACCCAGAAAGGATATGCTGCCACGAAGACAAGGGAAATTGCCGAGGAGGCAGGTACCAATCTGGCATTGCTCAACTACTATTTTGGCAGCAAAGAGAATCTTTTTAAAAAGGTGGTTCAGGAGAAATTCAGCATACTGCTGGGTGCTTTGGGACCGGTGTTGTCTGATGAACAAATTTCCCTGAAAGACAAAATCAGTTTGATCACGGAAAACTATACCAACCTGCTGCTCGAAAACGAGGAACTCCCCATTTTTATCCTCAACGAACTTACGGTAAACAAGGAGCTTTTTGCTAAGATTATCCAAAATACACGGCTGATTGCACAACCGGTTCTCGAAAAGCAGTTGAAAGAGACTGGAGCTGAAATATCCGCCACAGATTTAATAATCAACACACTCAGTATGAGTATGTTCCCTTTTATAGCCAAACCTCTGATCACCTCCTCCGGGCTGGTGAAGGAAGATGAATTTGTCGGGTTCGTGACCGGTAGGAAAGAGAAGATACAACAATGGATTACGATCATCATCGAACAAAGCGAAAACTGTAAAAAAACGGAAGCATGTTCATAGTTTTCCGCAACACGTCAAATATTCTATAAAATGAAAAAAGTATGAGACTAAAAAAAATCCTGTTCGTAGCAGTAACCATCTGCCTTAACAGCATGATTACACATGCACAGCTCATCACACTCGGTGAGGTTCAGAAGATGGCAGAAACAAATTATCCTGCCATAGCAAGATACGATATCATTGAGAAAACAAAGGAGTTTAGCATATCCAATGCCAACAAAGCATACCTTCCGCAAGGCACACTGAGTACATTGGCATCCTGGCAGTCTGATGTGACACAAATTGAAATGGATACCCCCGAAGGAATGCCTCCCCTGGAGATTCCGGTACCGGATCAGGATCAGTACCGGGTGGTGGCCGAACTGAACCAACTTATCTGGGACGGCGGTAACATTTCCGCACAGAAAAAAAACCTGAATGCCAACGCAGAACTTGAAACAAGGCAGCTGGATACAGAGGTGTACGCCCTGAGGGAGCGTGTAAATCATCTTTATTTCGGTATCCTGCTGATAAAGGGAAACCTGCAACAACATGATATTCTGGAAAAAGAGCTACAGCGTAACCATGACAATGTACAGACTTACGTATCAAATGGTATGGCGAACGAAGTAGACCTAAGCACGGTAAAGGTGGAACAGCTGAAAGCAAAACAACAACGTATCCAGCTGGAGTCTACATTAGAAGCTTATATCCGGATGATATCGGTGGTGGCGGGGCAAACACTCCACAAAGATATGGTTTTCGTGAAACCAAACCCGGAAACCGACATGATATCTCCCATCATCAACCGTCCCGAATTAAAAATGTTCACTGCACAGGAAGAGGCCATTGAGTCACAGAAATCGCTGCTGAAAGCCAAAAATATGCCGAAATTGTCTGCATTTGCCCAGGGAGGGTACGGGAAACCCGGACTCAACATGTTTGACACCGAATTTTCACCGTACTTTTCGGGAGGAGTGCGTCTTTCCTGGAACTTCGGAAATTTGTATACGCTAAATGACGAAAAAAAGAAGATCGATCTGCAAAAACAAGTGGTGAACATCCAGAGGGAGACTTTTCTATATAACCTGTATATACAGATCCCTCAGCAGCTAACAGAGATTGAAAAATATAAAAAGACCATGCAGGATGATGACGAGATCATCCGCCATCACACACTAATTCGTGAAGCGGCCGAGGTGAGGGTGGAAAATGGCACCATGACCGTTTCTGATCTGATGAAGGAGATCAACTCAGAGGAAGCGGCCAAACAGGCGAAGACATTGCATGAAATTCAGTATCTCATGTCAATATATTCTTTGAAACATACAACGAATCAATAAAAAAATCAGCTTTCAGCTGTTAAAAAACAGCAGGGTAGAAACGTTCGACAACAGAAATAAGTATTAAGCAAAAAATAATAACGAACTATGAATCCAATAAAATTACTAACAGCATTATCCATTCCATTCCTGATGTTTTCATGCAGTAACGGTAACAGGGAATATGACGCCACCGGATCATTCGAGGCAACCGAAATCATTGTTTCATCTCAAGCCAATGGACGTATCCTTCTGTTGAACGTTGCGGAAGGTGAGCAACTACAAGCCGGACAGAAGGTGGGACAAATAGACAGTACCCAGCTCTATCTCCAAAAAATGAGTCTTCTCTCCAGTGCAGAAGGTGTCAAGGCCCAAAAACCCGATATAAATAAGCAGACGGCGGCCATCCATGAACAGATTAGAACCCAGGAACGGGAAAAGGCACGTGTAAAAAGCCTGTTGGCATCTAATGCAGCCAATCAGAAACAACTCGACGATATAGAGTCACAGATAGAAGTCCTGCAGAAGCAACTTTTGGCGCTGACCTCCACGCTGGAAAAAAGCACTAAAAATATCTCTGCACAAAGTACGACCCTCGAAATACAGGTTGCTCAACTGAATGATCAGCTCGAAAAGACTCAAATCATTTCTCCCATATCGGGCACAGTGCTGAACAGGTATGCGGAGGCAGGCGAACTGGCAACCATGGGCACTCCCCTCTTTAAAATTGCCGACACGGACACTCTCTATCTGAGAGCCTACGTGACAAACGACCAGTTGGCGCAAATCAAACTGAATGATGAGGTATCAGTGCGGGTGGACGACGGAAGGGGCAGCATGAAACCATACAAAGGCCAAATAAGCTGGATATCCGATAAATCGGAGTTTACGCCCAAAACCATACAGACCAAAAATGAACGGGCCAACCTGGTCTATGCCCTGAAAATAGCTGTTTCAAATGATGGTTACCTGAAGATTGGCATGTACGGGGAAGTAAAGTTCAAATAAGGTTCCTGCTGGATCACAGAATAAAAACAAAAAATGATAGAAGTAGAAAACCTGAATAAAAGCTATAGGAAGGGGAAGATAAAGGCCCTGAATGGCATTTCCTTCAAGGTGAACGACGGGGAGGTATTTGGTGTAATCGGCCCGGACGGCGCCGGAAAATCGTCGCTCTTCCGGATTCTGGCCTCACTGATCTTGCCAGACAGCGGCACGGCAACAATGAACAGACACGACGTAGTGAAAGACTACCGGAAGGTACGACAAATAATCGGTTACATGCCGGGGCGGTTCTCGCTCTATCAGGATCTGAGCGTGGAGGAAAACCTGACGTTTTTTGCTACCCTCTTCAACACCACCATCGAGGAGAACTACCACCTGATCAAAGACATTTATCAGCAGATAGAGCCTTTTAAAGACCGACGGGCCGGTGCACTCTCGGGCGGAATGAAACAGAAGCTGGCATTAAGCTGCGCGCTGATCCATAAGCCGGAAATTCTTATCCTGGATGAACCCACCACCGGCGTAGACCCTGTATCGAGAAAGGAGTTCTGGGATATGCTGGGACGGTTAAAGGAACAGGGGATTACCATTTTGGTATCCACGGCCTATATGGACGAAGCAAGTCGTTGCGACCGGATTGCATTGATACGGGAGGGGGAGTTTATCGCAAGCAGCACACCGCAGGGCATTATTGATAACTATGCCGATATACTGTGGTCGGTGGAAGGATCCCGCATGTCTGCCCTTTTGGAGGCATTGCGTGGTCACTCCGAAGTAAAAACAAGTTTCGCTTTCGGAGACAAGATTCACATCACCGTGACCGAAAGGCTGCAGGCCGGAGAATTAAAGCAATACCTGTCAGAAAAAGAGTTCAGCGACGTGCGTATTGCTCCGATCAAGCCGACAGTAGAAGATTGTTTCATGGCATTGACAAACTAAAAATATGAGTGTAAAAGTAATTGAAGTATCGGGCCTGACGAAAAAGTTCGGCAACTTTACCGCCGTCGATCACATCACCTTTGACGTGGAAGAGGGTGAGATTTTCGGGTTCCTCGGTGCCAACGGTGCAGGAAAAACCACGGCCATGCAGATGCTTTGTGGCATCAGCATGCCCACGGCAGGAGCAGGAACAGTTGCGGGCTATGATATCATCAAAGAAAATGAACTGATCAAACGCAACATTGGTTACATGAGCCAGAAATTCTCGTTGTATGAAGACCTCAGAGTATGGGAAAACATCCGTCTGTTCGGGGGGATCTATGGCCTTTCGGACAAGGTGATCGCCACGAAGACCAATGCGTTGCTTGAAAAATTGAACTTCCAGAAAGAGCGCAACACGCTGGTGAAATATCTGCCGCTGGGCTGGAAGCAGAAACTGGCTTTCTCGGTAGCCATCTTTCACGAGCCGAAAATTGTCTTTCTGGATGAACCGACCGGTGGTGTTGACCCGGCCATGAGGAGACAGTTCTGGGAGATGATCTATGAGGCTGCCGACCAGGGAATAACCGTCTTCGTCACCACACATTACATGGATGAGGCGGAATATTGCAACCGGGTATCCATCATGGTGGACGGACACATCGATGCGCTGGATACACCCGCGGCATTGCGACGCCAGTTCAGCGCCGACTCTATGGATGAAGTTTTCCGGCAGCTGGCACGCAAGGCAAAACGGGGCGATTAACAGACAGTGCACTGGTTAAGCACAAAGCCACATCCTGATTATAAAAACATCAAAAAATGAAACAATTTATCGCATTTGTAAAAAAGGAGTTCCACCACATCATGCGCGACAACCGGACATTGTTGATCATCCTGGGAATGCCCGTGGTGGAAATCCTGCTGTTCGGCTTTGCCATCAACATGGAGGTACAGGACATTCGCGTGGCTTTCTACGACCCTACCCCCGATGATTTCACTACCGGTATTGCAGAACGTATAAGGCAGAACTCTTACTTTAATTATCAGGGAAAAATGCAGTCGATGGAGGAAATGGAGGAATCGATGCGAAAAGGGAAACTCGATCTGGCAGTGGTATTTCCGCAAAAATTTCAGGAGAGCATGGTGCACTCCGGCAAGGCAGCCGTACAACTGCTGTCTAACAGCTCCGATCCTAACAGGGGGTCCATCTCGGTTACCTATGCGAGTGCCATCATAGCAGGATTTCAACAGGAACAGGCCGATTTAATTCAGATTCCTTTTCGGATAGAGACCGAAAACCGGATGATCTACAACCCGCTGATGAAATCATCCTACATGTTTGTACCGGGGATTATGGGACTGGTACTGATGATCATCTGTACCATCATGACATCGGTCTCCATCGTCCGGGAGAAGGAGCGTGGTACCATGGAGGTACTTCTTGCATCGCCTCTGAAACAGGGAACCATGATTTTTGCGAAAACCATTCCCTACATGGTCATATCGTTCATCGATTTCATCATTATTCTGCTGTTAAGCTACTTCGTACTCGGTGTGCCTGTGAATGGAAGCCTTCTTTTGCTTTTTCTGGTTGCCATCCTCTACATAACCCTGACTTTGTCGTATGGACTGACTGTCTCCACGCTGGTGGATAAACAGGTAAACGCAGTTATCTTCTCGGCCACTACAGCCATGATCCCGGTACTTATGCTGTCAGGGATGATCTTCCCTATAGACAATATGCCCATGGTACTGCAGACATTGTCGGCCATCGTGCCTGCACGCTGGTTTATTGAAGCAGTGCGAAAAGTAATGATCCAGGGACTGGGAATCACAATGATCTGGAAAGAAATGCTCATCCTGATTGGAATGATCCTCTTCCTGCTGGGTGTTACCATTGCTAAAACCAAAAAGCGACTTGAATAAAGGTTGAACGTTTCAACGCTGAACGCCGAAGGCTGACAGTCGAAAACCAAAAAAGATGAAAACATTAAAATTCCTCATAGAGAAAGAGTTTAAACAGATGTTCAGGAATCCGTTGATTCCGAAGATGATCGTGATGTATCCCATCATGGTGCTGCTACTGTTCCCGTGGGCTGTCAGTTTTGAAATAAAAAATATCAGAATTGATGTCGTCGATCACAGCAAAAGTACATATTCCAGAAGGCTGACCGACAAAATTGAAGCTTCCCGATACTTTATCCTGAACGACACCCCACCCGATTACCGGACTGCGATGTTGAATATGGAGCATGGCGAGACGGATATGATCCTTGAGATCCCCTCCTCATTCGATGTGGACCTGGTAAAGAACAAGGCCTCCGGCGTGGGGATGGCGGTAAACTCGGTAAACGGCACCCAGGGATTGTTGGGAAGCAACTACATCATGCAGATTGTGAACGACCTGTCGTCGGAGCTGCGCGCTGAACTGATGCATACGTTGCCGCCACAATCGAGAGCTTCCATGATACGTATGCCACAGATTGATATTGTTCCCCAATATAAGTTTAATCCATCACTCGACTACAAAAACTTTATGATCCCCGGCTTTATGGTGCTGTTGCTCACTCTGATATGTGGCATACTGCCAGCATTGAATATCGTGATGGAAAAAGAAAACGGCACCATTCAACAGATCAACGTCACCCCGGTTAACAGAATTCACTTTATCCTGGCCAAGCTGATCCCTTTCTGGGTTGTAGGACTGGTTGTAATGATTATCTCGGTTTCTGCTGCATACCTGTTGTACGGCCTGTGGCCTGTTGGAAGTGTGATGGCAGTACTTTTCTCAGCCATCGTCTTTATTCTCTCCATATCGGGCCTGGGACTCATCATATCAAACTACTCGGAGACGATGCAACAGGCCAGCTTTCTGGTGATGTTCTTTATCCTGATACTGATTTTGCTGGGAGGAATGTTTACCCCTGTCTCCAGCATGCCGGCATGGGCACAGTTGATCGCAGTCATCAACCCGTTCAATTATCTGACAGACACATTCAGGATGCTGTATCTGAATGGTAGCAAACTGGCCGATGTTACCGGAAATCTGCTGGCATTGGGAGTGATTGCTATCGTATTAAATGGATGGGCAGTCTTTAGTTATAAGAAAAGAGGATAATGCTGATAGGATGATTGCAGATATTGGCCTCAGGGAGGAGAAAATAGTATAATTTACCCGACAATGAAACATATATTTTTATTGTTTATTACCCTGATGTTGACTCTCTTAACGTCTGAAATGAAAGCCCAGCCTTCAGTAAAGGCTGCCGATTCAACTAACTGGACACTTAAGAGTCTTATTGAAGGTGCAAAATCAAAAATAGCACACAACAGACAGGAGTTATCCATGACGGAAGATGAGATCATCGGCTATATGGATGAATTACCACCCTTTTCTATCTATAAGGACAACTATTTTATCACCGGCATCCCTTTAAACAGAAGCATCAACGGGGAGACAGCTGATGCAAAATTTCAAGTTAGCATAAGGCACAGGCTTACCTCAAGTCGGTTGCCTTTCGACTCTTTTCTCTACCTTACTTATACACAAAAATCATTTTGGGATATTTACCGGGAGTCGGCTCCGTTCAGGGACAACAACTATAATCCGGGAATCGGACTGGGAAGATACATCATTGTCGACAACCGTCTGACAGGTGCCGCCTTTCTACACCTGGAGCATGAATCCAATGGACGCGACAGCCTTGAATCGAGAAGCACCAACTGGATTGGATTTTCGGGAAAGTATTTTTTCACATCCAACCTCGCAGCAAGCTTTAAAATAACAATTCCATTCATGACGGGCGAAGAGAACAGCGATTTATATGACTACAGAGGAACAGGGTACTTCACAACAGACTACAAAACTTCGGATAATAAATGGTGGCTCTCGAGCACCTTCAGCCTCAAAAAAAGTGTAAAAGCTGTTAACCTGAAACTTACGGCAGGCTATAAGATCTCTGACAAATTCAACCAGTATATTTTCGGAGAACTGTATAGCGGTACCGGCGACAGCCTGCTTGATTACAAGCGAAAGGATGTACAATTAAGAGTAGGAATATGTATCAAGTCCGATTTTTATAGTGTATTTTAAACATGACTAGCGCTTTTCTCCGGAAACAGGAACTGAAAGCGAAACTCTCTCTTTAACGAGAAATCTCACTCCTTGTAAAAAGGATTGAATTCCTAACGGGTCAGAAAATAGAGCGAGCCGACAGCGGTCACTACCCACAAGGTGATGCCAAGGGCGAAGCTTCGGGGTCCTGACTTTTTGATTTCATCCAGGGTGATATTCGATCCGATCAGAAACAGGGCGATCACCATGCCCCTTTTGCCCAGCCAATTGAAGTGATCGTAACTTGCATGAAGCTCCGGAAAATAATTGGCAAAAAGAATGGCACATGCAAACAAGAGAATGAACCAGGGAAATTTGACCGACTTCCTACCCTCATTCTTTTGCAGAAAAGCAATTACCAGTGACAAGGGGATGATCCACAACGCACGAATCAGCTTGACCGTGGTGGCAACCTGAAGGGCTTTTTCCCCATATTCAGCTCCGGCACCCACCACCGAGCTGGTATCGTGAATCGCGACGGCAGCCCAGTTGCCAAACAGCTCCTGACTCAGTCCCAACTCCCTGCCAACAAAGGGGAAGAGGAAGAGGGCTACGGCATTCAGAACGAACACAACGATCAACGCAAACGAGTTCTGGTAACTTTTACTGTTCAGGATCGGGGCAATCGCAGCAATGGCGCTCCCTCCACAAATTGCTGTCCCGGCTGCGATAAGCGTTGCAATATTTTTTTCCACTTTAAAGAATTTTCCCAGCAGGATACCGAAAATCATCACGGAGACAACAGAAATTGCCGTGACCACAAAACCTGTTTTTGAGGCAGTGATCACATCGCTCAGACTCATCCCAAACCCCATCAACACGATGGAGAGTTGAAGAACCGGAGAGGTATAGCGATGAAGGCTCGCATGTTTAATTTTGAACAACGAAAAGATCAATCCTGCCAAAAGGGCAATTGCCGGCGACATAAACGGCAGAAAACAGAGACAAACAAGAATGGCATAGAGCCAATTATGAAATGCTTCTCTTTTACCTGACAACTCGATCCTGCTCTCTGCTTTTATTCCTTCCATATTTTTTTGCACAAAAATAACATTATGATATAGTATATGCAAATACCAAATTGTCATATACCATAACACCAGGTTATAAGAGAAGGATCATCCGGGAGATATACTGAAGTTTATCTAAATGAGTCGAATCGGTTATGCAATTAAAATTTGTAATTCAGCAGGAATTGTGTAAAACGTTCTGCCTGGAGGCTTGTGTGTCCTATTTTTAGTGCAATACGAAATTTTCGGGGAAGAGTAATGCCGGTTACCTGTACCATTACAAGTGTCTTGAGGTAGAGTTCGTTCTGAACAGCCTTCTCGGAGACAATGGCCAACCCGTTGAAGTCGAGTAGAAAGTTCTTGATCGACTCAGTACTTCCCAGGTGAATCGGCGTGTTGAGATCCTCAAAACGAATCTGATGCTGGATAAAAAGCTGTCTGATCACTTCAAGGGTGCCGGAGCCCTCTTCCCGCAACACCAGGGGTATTTGAAGCAAATCTTCTTTGCTAATCGTCCCTCGCCGAGCATATAGGCTATTTTTACCTGCCACCACAATCAGTTCGTCGTGCAAAAAGTCACGATAGCGTATACCTGCCTGCGTGGAGAGGTTTTCGACCAGGGCAACGTCGATCCGGTTGTCGAGCAGCTGCTGCTCCATCTCAAACGAGTTGCCGCTCATCAGGTGCAACTGAATGTGGGGGTAACGCTTGTGAAATGAGGCCATCACCCGGGGAATCACATATTGAGAGATGGTGGAGCTGGCACCGACCATGATCTCACCCGACTGCACGTTGTGCAGTTCCCCGATTTCAAAATCGAGGTTACGATAGAGCTGTGCAATCTCCTTGAATGCATGGTACACTCTCTCCCCGGCTCCGGTTAGGTAGATCCGGTTGCCTTTCCGTTCAAAAAGGCTGATGTCGTAACGTTGTTCCAGCTCCCGGATGTGCCGGGAGACAGCCGGCTGACTGATGTGCAGCACCTCTGCTGCCTTCGAAAAGCTCAGATTCTCTGCCACCAAAAGAAACACGGTATCCCTGTAATCCATACGTTTGTTTTACGATGTTTTTTCAACAACCATCTCTGCTCACGGACATCGTTAGGGGTCGGACGTATAATGTTCCGATCTATTTTGATGCTGTGTGACCGGGAGCAAATTTACTGATTAAAAAACTACTTAAAAAACCCACACCAAATATCAACACTGTTCCGAATACAATTATCAGGTAACTATGAAACTTCGTCTGTCCGCTGAGTGTCATCCAGAATATGACCGCGATACCACATACCACACCTGCAAGTGCATGGATTCCTTTTGGTTTCCTGGATATATAGCCCAGCAAAAACAAGCCCAGCATGCCCCCACTGAAAACTGAAGCCAGGCTCCACCATGCATCGAGCGTACTTTTTACCGACATCATGGCCAGGCCTGTGACAACACCCAGGATTCCGAATAAAAACGACATGCTGTACAGTACCGTCATTTTCTTTTTTTCGGTCAACTCACTTTTTCCGCGCTCAAAAAAGTCGGTCAACACAATTGTTGCAGAGCTATTGACGCTGGTAGATACCGTGCTCATCCCAGCCGAGAAAATGGAAGCAATCAACAAACCGGTTACCCCGACCGGTAGATGATTCACGATAAAATAGGGAAATACGTGATCGCCCGTGATATGATCAGGCAATAAATTCGGTTGAACCTTGAAATAAACAAACAACGCTGTACCGATGATGAAAAACAAAAAGCTCACGGGCAGGTAGATCATTCCACCGAACAGCGCAGAAAACCGGGCGCTTTTCTCACTTTTCGTACTTTTATAGCGTTGTACATAATTCTGATCAATTCCATAGTTCTGCAAATTAATGAAAATCCCATAAATAAAGGTCACCCAAAAAGTGGGAATATCCAGCCTGTTGCCAAATGAACCGAGGGAAAATTTGTGATGGACTCTTCCCACCTCAAAGAACTGCGTCCATCCCTCTGGCAACGAAACAATCAATATCACCGCGCTCGCCAGGGCTCCAACAATCAAAATGATTCCCTGAATGGCATCCGTCCAGATAACAGCCTTTATTCCACCCAACACAGAATAAACCACAACGGCCAGGCCGGTGACAATAATGATACCGGCAACACTCCAGCCCAGCATAAAGTGCAACGCCAGGGCCAGTAGAAACAAAACGGATCCGATGCGGGCAACCTGAGTTAAGAGATAACATATGGCAGCATAAGCCCTTGCCCAGTATCCAAACCGTTCTTCCAGAAAACTATAGGCAGAAATGCTGTGAATGTTCCGGTAAAATGGGACAAAGTATTTTGCAGCAATAAGAGATGCAACGGGAATAGACAAACTAAAGACAAACGAATTCCAATTGCCGAGATAAGCACTCCCGGGCAGTGCCAAAAAACTGATGCTGCTCAAATAGGTGGCAAAAATGGACATGCCTGCCACAAATCCCGGTATGGTACCTCCACCCCGGGTATAATCGGAAACATCTCTGTTCTTCTTTACGAAAGAAACACCAAAAAGAACAGTTCCAAATGTAAAGAGGAAGAAAATGGCAATATCGAAGAAATGTATGTTCATGGATACCGTTTTTTAGGTGTTCATTGCCTGTTTCATTCCGGCATCTATCCGCTCAAGTCTTTCAACCAGAATATCACGTTCTCTCTTCTCAAATTTTTGAAATGGCTCTGACATGGTATCACTGCAAATCCCCTTCAGCTCCAATGCTGTTTTTAATCCTTTCAGATAGCTGGAACCGTATCTCCCCACGGAATACAGAGAATTGCTGATTTCCATTACAACGGCTTGAAGTCGTCCGATTGTTTCAAAATCTTTATTTATTGCTGCTTTATAAAGATTAACATAAAGTTCCGGGTAAAGATTAGCCCCGCCATTGACACCACCATGACCACCCATAAGAACGGTCTCGGCCATCATCTCTTCCGGCCCCACGAACAACGAAAAAGGCCTCTTTTTAAACGAGTAAAGCAGCTTTTGAAAATAAACTCCGTTGGCTGAACTATCTTTCAATCCGATAATCCGGGGGTTTTCGGCCAACGCAAGTACGGTTTGGTATTCAATATATATTTTCACATTTGCAGGCATATTATACAAATACAAGGGCAAGGCAATATTGGCTGCCAATGTTTCGTAATACCGCAGCAACTCTGCCTGTCCGGGAATATAATAGTAGGGCGGTGCTGCTACCAGAGCACTCACTCCGCAACGTGCTGCATAATCAGCCAGCCCGGCACTCTCTTCAATAGATGTATCGGTTATCCCCACTAAAACGGGTATCCTGGAATCAACTTTTTCACAGGTCGCCTTTATCAGTTCTTTTCTTAATTTATAACTCAGATTCTGGGCTTCCCCTGTGGTTCCCAGCAAAAAGATACCCGAAACACCCCCCTTGATCACGTGATCTATCAGGTTGTTTAATCCGTTAATATCCAATATGTTGTTTTCCGAAAGAGGTGTCACCAACGGCACGATGATCCCTGTCAGGGAGGTTGAAAGATTGTGTTGCATATAAATGGTATGTTAATGATAACCAAAGCTTAAAAGCAGAGGTTGAAATATTATTCAGACATATTTTTGATATAGGGTAGATTGATCAGGTTGTTGAATCTGTAAAATGATTCGGCATTGGTACGTAAAAACATCCTTTTTTCTTCTTCCGAAAGCAGATCTGATTTTAGCACAAAATCATACGACATTTTGTAGGTGATCGCCGTGATGGTCCTCGGGTAATCGGAACCCCACATCAGCTTGTCGAACCCCACCAGCGAGGCTGCCTCCCTTATTGCCATTACCGCCCCCCTGAAAGGATAAAACTCATCGTGGAACAACCAGGTGATGCCTCCCGATTCGATCATTACATTCTTGTTCCGGGCCAGTTTAATCTGTTCCTTCCATCCGGGACGGGTAACCATGCCAAAATGACCGATGGCGATCTTTAAATCAGGAAATTCAGCAATTATCTCCTTCATCTCTGAAACCTGTGTCTCTCCGTCAGCCAGATCTATCGATAAAATTACCTGCTGCTTCTCCATCAGCGCCAACAGCTGCATCAGTTCATCCGTTGTCAGATGTACCCTGCCTTCGGGCAACAAAAACCGGTTGGCAGGCAGCTTGATCGCTCTGAAACCCTCCCCGATCAATTGTATGGCATGCTGCAAATATCCTTCTCTGCGGACATCTACCAACCCACAACAGAGAAATCTGTCGGGATACTTTTGCTGTACCTCCCGGAGATAATCGTTCTGCAGGCCGTCTATATACTCCTGGGTGATCACTGCTGCAGAGACCTGTGCATAATCCATGTTGGATAAAAAGATCTCGGCCGTATTTCTTCCATCCACAATAAAAGGCGGTAACATTTGACGGATTTCTCCCATAAACAGCGATTTTCCATTGTCAAGGGATCTGATCTTCTGTCCCTCGACCACCGCATCCTGCCGGAGCCACAAATGAGCATGGGCATCAATGATTGTATAGTCCATATGGGTTAAAACTCAATGAATATTCTGAACACTTTTCCGGCATTTTGCGACCAGTAGACCAATGCCTCTTCTGCCTTTTCAGGAGGATAGATGCCGCTGATGAGTGTTTCGGGGATGTTGTTGCGTTTCACATATTCCATCACCGCCCGGAAATCCTCCGGCAAGGCATTGCGTGATCCTCTGATATCCAGCTCCTTTGAAACAAAGTACTTCGTCTCAAAGGAAACCTCCGACTTGGCATAGCCAATACAAACTACCCTGCCGGTAAAGGCAACTTCGTCGATCGCCATGCGGTATGTTGCCGGAGCCCCCACAGCCTCAATAACCACATCTGGTCCCATATTTTGTGTGATTTCCATCAGGATCGAATGCAGATCCTCCGCCGCTGAGTTGATCGTATGCAGGGCTCCCAGACTTTTGGCCAGAAGCAGTTTTTCATCGTCAATATCAACCGCGATCACACGTGCACCGCGGAGTGCAGCCCGGATAATTGCTCCTAGCCCGATCATTCCGCAACCGATCACCATCACGATATCCAAATCGGTGACACTTGCTCTCGAGACTGCATGAAAACCCACACTCATTGGTTCTACCAATGTAAGGTGGAGACTCGAAATGGCATCGTCGGCAATCACCTTCTGCCAGGGGACTGCGATGTACTCGCTCATCGCTCCGTCGCGCTGTACACCGAAGGTCTGGTTGAACTGACAAGCATTGGTACGTCCGTTCCGGCAGGAGGGACAAATTCCGCAACTGGTGTAAGGATTTACCGTACAACGCATCCCTTCTCTAATGGTATCGGGGACGCTGTCGGTGGTCTCTTCCACAATGGCACTGATCTCGTGACCGGGAATGACCGGCAACTTCACCATCGGATTTTTACCGAGAAAAGTATTCAGGTCGGACCCGCAAAAACCGACATATTTTATTTTCAACAAAACCTCTCCTTTTTGCGGTACAGGTTTCATTTTTTCAACCAGGTGGACCTGGTTGATGCCTGAAATATTTACTGCTTTCATCTTTCTATTTGTCAACTATTTAACCACGTATCCCGCAGGCGGGGTTCCAGTATTTTCCTCACATCCTCCAGCAGCTCTCTGTCTAGAGGCTCATTTGCCCATGCAATATTCTTCAGTACCGATGATGAACGCGTGGTACTGAACAGGGTGGTAGCAATCCGCGGATTAGAGACAGCATACTGAACAGCCAGCTTTTCGATACTTTCCCCTTTGCTTTTACAAAAATCCGCCGCTTTTTTACAAATGATCTTCAATTGTTCGGGGGCGGGATGCCAGTCGGGTGCCCCTCTTTCGGTCAGTAAACCCATTGAGAAGGGAGATGCGTTGATTACTCCTACATGATGTTGTTCAAAAAAATCAAGATAGTCTGTCAACGAATCATCATTCAGCGTGTAATGACAGAAGGACAATACACTTTCCACGGTACCCGCAGGTACATGTTCAATCACGTAAACAAAATGACGCAACGTCAGGTTGGTGATACCCACATGCTTCACGATTCCTTTATCTCTTAGTTCCACCAATGCCGGTAATGTTTCACGACACACAAGATCCAAATCGGCAAACTCAATATCGTGTACATTGATCAGGTCGATGTAGTCCACGTGCAGCCTTTCCATACTTTCGTATACGCTTTCAATGGAACGCTTTGCGGAGTAATCCCACATATTTTTGTTCTCTTTTCCATAGCGCCCGACTTTTGTCGAGAGGTAATAGCGGCTCCTGTCGATTTTCTTCAACGCTTTTCCAAGGACGGTTTCAGCCTTAAGATGGCCGTAATAGGGCGAGACATCGATAAAGTTGATGCCGTTATCCACAGCCGTATGTACTGCCTCAATCCCCTCTTCTTCCCTGAGAGAGTGAAAGACTCCTCCCAGTGAAGATGCTCCGAAGCTCAGTGCGGAGACTTTCATTCCGGTTTTTCCAATTTCTCTTTGCTCCATCGGTTTATTGCATTATTCGGTTTATTGCATTATTTTTTCTGATGTTTTTCACCAAAATCGGTTTGTTGCCGCTCCACCTCATCCAGGACTCTTCTTTTTTCCTCTTCACTGAGTTGTTCCGATGAACGTCCATTCCTTGTGGATGCACTTCCCTGAAAGCTTTCGCCTTCTTCCAGATAATTCAGCCGAAATAAAGGGGAGACACTTTCTATTTCTATTTCGGCAGGTGAAGGGGCATGGGTACCTTCGAACAGTACACGGGCACTTATTTTTATTTTCCCCGGAGTTTTGGTGGAACGCACCAACAGCGGTGCCGAGCCAAACTCAACTGCACGGGGATTGGCACTGATAGCTGCTCCCCCAACAATCGTTCCCTCCCCTTCCACGGAGAAGAAAATTTGTTCTTTCGCCAGCCTTCGTACATTGCCATTATCATCGGTCACCTCTGCCACAACGACCACGAAATCGGACCCGTCGGCAACCAGTGAAGTACCTTCGTTGTCAACGTATAGCCGAAGCTTTGTGGATCGCCTCGAGGGCATCTTTTTGGTCCTGGCCACCACCTTTCCATCTATCAATCCTTCGGCCACGATGCTTACTTTTTGCCAGTTTTTCTGTACATAGCTATATTCTCTCATTTCCCAGAAATCAAATACATCCTTAAACACCAGCGGTGCATAGGGAATTCCCCTGGTAACAGTTTCCACTTTTTCCAGCAGGGTGTCTGTCTCATAAACAATGAGCCGCACCGAATCGCAATTGCTGAAAACGACCACATCTTTGCCGGAGAAAGGAGTAATCTCATGGGCGATAAATACCATGGGACCTGTCTCTGCCACGGGATGGGAAGTGTGCGGATCTACCTGACTCTTAAACATCTGAAAGGCATACTTTGGCTGACGAAAAGCATCAAAAATCCCCCCGAAGTAGGGATCGGGGTGATACCCGCGCTGATGATCGAACGGATGCCATTGTGCGCCACCGATAAACTGTCCGGTAGTATTGAACATGGCACCATAGGATTCGGCCAGCGAGAGGGCTTGCACCAGTTGAGGCTGCTCACCCCAGCTCCTGGATGCCCTGTTGTTGTTATTGTGTGCATACCAGTCATCCACATTCTCTCCAAATTCACGCGTAAAGATACTCTGTTTTACCTTACCTTCGTCATTTGGCCATCCATAAACCAGCCCATAATGATCCGATACACCCTCGGAATGAAGATCGCCTGCCGCAACCGGTGCACCGGGATAGGGATACTCCTCTTTTGTGATTTTCAGTGCCTCCAGTGAGAAATCGAGCGGAAACCGGGTTTCATTTAAAATAGGCTCCCAAACGAGCACGGAGGGGTGATTTCTGTCACGTCGAATCATTTGCCGGTTATTTTGCTGCGCCAGACGTCCGAACTCCGGATCTTTATTCCAGTACTGCCATCCGGGTGTGGCCACAATGACAAACATGCCCAACTCATCGCATGCGTCCATAAAGGCGGGGTCCTGCGGATAATGAGCAGCACGGATGATTTCACATCCAGCATCGCGCAGTTTTTTTGCATCCCGCCAATGCTGTGAATTAGGAACCGCATTGCCCACATAGGCAAAGTCCTGGTGCCGGTTGGCTCCGATCAGTTGACCATAAGGTTTCCCGTTAAGATAAAAGCCATCCTTTCCCCGGAACTCCGCACTCCTTATGCCAATACGTGTCGTTCCGCCGTCCAAAGGCTTATCTCTTTCCAGCACCCTCGAATTGATCCGATAGAGGTATGGATTTCGGGGCGACCACAGGTTCGGATTTTCGAGGGTGATTTTTTGTTTCACTGTTTTATCCTTCCCCGGACCGAGCCGCACCTGACTCCTCTCCGACTTTAACACATTGCCTCCGGCATCGCACAGTTCGGTCAGTAAAACAACACTTCTGGTTTTGACATCGTTGTTTTCAATGTCGGTATCGATAAATATATCGGCACTTTTTTCACCAATACGATCAAAATGCACAAACACCCCGCCACCTGCAACCTTGTTTGCCTCCACCGCATTGGTTATGGCAACCCTCGATTTGGCAATCAGCCATACATCCCGGTAAATACCTCCGTGATAGGCAAAGTCGAGGGTATATTGTGGCTTTCCCGGCGGATAGCTCTTGTCGTCGCTGTTATCGGCATACAGCGCCACCAGACAGGTATCACCCGGCTGCACACCCGCATCGGTGAGTGATACAGAGAATGGGAGGTAGCCACCAATATGCTCTTTCACCTTCTTCCCGTTGAGATAAACGACGGACCTGCCCATGACCGCTTCAAACCAAAGAGAGAGTTCCCTGTTTTCCAGCGAAGAATCAACGACAAAGTGTTTTCTATACCAGACAGGTCCCTGATAATTACGGCCACCACTGGCTTCAGCCGGCATCAGTTCAACGGTGTGAGGAGTTGAAACAATCTCCCAGTCGGCATCATCCAGTCCGATTGATTCGCCATATTCAATGTTTCCCTTTTTAAAACGCCATCCGGGATTAAAATTTTGGATGATCCGTCCACTCTCCCTCAATTCAAAAAAACCGGCTGCGGACGTTTCCGGTATGCTCGCCTGCAGATTGAACCGAACCATAAAGAGCAGAAACATTACAGACAATATCGCAAGACTCTTTCTCATATTTAATTCTTTAACATATTTATCACATCTTTCTCTCTGGAGGATGGCAGGACATTCATCTTGTGCAACTTCCCATCCACCAGCTCTGCTTCGACAATGGTATTTTCAGGTAGATGGAGCCTGAAGCATACATCCCACTCTTTTGACCAGGAGGGAAAAAGGAAGATCTTCTCATCTGCTGTCTGCACAAGCATCTCCTGCAGGCCAATCATCCCACTTCCACCCCAGTTATGATCGGGTGCCCAATCAAACCCGGGACCCCAGAAAGCGGGAAAACGAAAAGGACCATCGGCCATTTTCAACAATGTCAGTCGCTTTGCCTCCTCCGTCAATCCAAGGCATGCGGCAAAAATATTATCCTGTTTCCACCCTACATGGCTCCTGAAACGAATCATATCCGGATCATACTTATAGGTATTGATAGCCAGCTCCAGATCCTCTTTTCCAATCCCGTAGCGCCGCCATGGAAATACCGGATATAGTTGCGGTGATTCCACATTGTTGATCCTCTCCCACAACTTCGCCGGGGCAATCATCTCTTTTCCATTCACCACGCGGGTTGTGAGCGGCGGAATACGGGACTGCATCTTTTTCCACCTCTCCTTGTCCACCGGGTGATTCTCAAGCGCAATCAGCTTCTCCAGCACTACGTGTAATGCCGAAACTGTCGAAGCAGCGTTATATGCCATCTTGTAGGTTTCGCATGCCGTACCGGGATAGAGTATCAGGTGACCGTTCTCATCCCTGGATTTAGCTCCTCTTTGCATGGCAAGAAGCGTATAATGCTCATCAAAAAAGGTGAGGCAACTCTCTATGAACGGAATATATCTGGTAATATTGCTATCGTTGTATGCGTTTGTTTCCAATATCATCAGACAAAACTCCAGCACCGTATCCCACTGATACTCCAGCCAGGCATTATACTCTATTCCCCTGTCAAAATAGGAGGGCCTTTTCCAACCATATTCACTCGGATTGGGCAGGCCGAAGTTTTCCATCTGTTCGGTAAAACAGGCTCCCTCGTGGCCCCAATAGATTTGCGACCTGAGTTCTGCATTCTTCAAAAGACGAAGATAGAAATCGAACTGAGCGAACATCATATCATAGTCTCCGCTTTTCAGCATGGGGAAATATACCAGCCGCTGATTCTGTGCCGTGAACGTCCCCCCGCCCCATTTTCTGTAATCGGGAGTAAATGCCTGCGCTGAATCCACAGCGGAGGGATCGAATGTGAATAGGCCACCGTTAAATTTTGTGGGATAGCACCCATAGGCATTGCATCCCAACATGTAACGGAAAAGCTGGTAGTTTCTTCCGATTTTCCAGGATGCGGATTCCTTTTTTTTCCTGTCGACGATGATGTAACTTCTTTCCCAGAACTGTTTCCACCATCTTTCCGTTTCCAGTCTGGCTGACGGACTGTATGCCCGTGCCGATATGTTGTTTAAACCCTTCATCCAGTCGGCAACCGTCTCTTCCTGCTGGTTGTGCAGCGCTACATAAATACGATGTGTCGATGCCGGCCTTTTACTTCTGAAAGCCCAGTATCTGAAATCAGTATCCGCGTAGACATCGGTGCCCGAATGATTATACTGCAGGTTGTCTCCCCATAGTTTTCCACCGGAAATGAGGTTTCTTAACGGATTATAAAGCAGGGTTTTCACCGAGTCGAGCCCCTGTTGGGCTACCGTCACATCAAAGATAGTGGGGTCGTTGTTTTTGTGATAGAACGTGACAGCTCCCTTTTCCGGCTCCACGAGATCGCTCTTCGTATGTAAGCCGGCAGGTAAAGCCCATTTGTAGGAGTTCTGATTTCCTTCTCCCTTTCTGACTATTCTATCCTTGTGCCGCCAGTTTTCATAAAACACTTCAGTTTCAATTTTTTCGGGACTCGCTATCTCCAGATGGATTATCGGATTGAAGACATCAACCCAAACCCGGATTTTGGTGCTCCCTCCCGAAATTTCAATATTACCCTCCTTCAGCCTTAGCTCCTGCCGGAAGTTATGTTCTGTAAAAGGATTTGGTGTTAACCTAAGCCTTACGCGACCCAATTTAAGCAACGTGTTATTTTCGTCGAACGATCCACTGCGGGTGATATAAAAAAGAATATCATCATTCTCAGTCCACACGTTCAATCCGATATCTCCACCACCACAGGGCATCGATTCGTCGGAACCCGTGCTTTGGGTACGCCATAGGGGATTATACATGTCGATACCGACATGGCTCTGACGGTTCTCATCAGCAATTTTAACATGAGAAGACATGGCTGCAGCATGAGTAACTACTGTGGAAGAAGGGAAACAGTAAAAAGGCAAGCATGTAGCCAAACAAAAAAACAACAATTTCCAATTCATTTTACCAGTCATCAGTTCTGAAGGAAGAGACAGGAAGGCCCTCCGTGCCGTACAAATCCCCCTCTACATAATTCTCAAATGCGTAGCGTACAGCTACCGGATGCTTAACATCCTCAGATTGAACATATACTTTGCTTCTGTCGATCCAGGCTTTGGCAGGATAAAACACCTTGTCCTCACCAGCGACAGTAAAGTTGTTCAACTCCCCGTCTCGTGCGGTGAGCCACATTTCGGCCCTGTCGAAACTCAGCACACAGGTATCACCCTGGACCGACATCTCCTTATAAACGGGCGAATCGGCAGCAATTCCGTCAACATGATACGTTTTGGCCAGCGCTTGCAATGCAAGCCGTTCTCCCGCGACTCTTTTTTTTACCGGATGAATACCTTTCTCCATTCCTGCATCCAGCAATACGACCATTCCTGCATTTTCTATCTCTTTTTCCGCCTTCAGTTGTGCTTCCCGCAAATAGGCCGAGTTGATGACCTTTTCGCCTTCGGGGGTAATCAGTCCATATTCATAAGGTGCTATCTGACAATAATAAAACGGGAATGAACCTTGCCCCCACTCTGCCCGCCAACCCGCTACCATCGCTTTAAGCAGGTGTGTATAAGTTTCGTGGCGATCATAATTGGATTCTCCCTGATACCAGATCATCCCTCTTATGGCATACCCGGTCAACGGCGCAATCATCGCATTGTATAGTGTGGTGGGTGTTCTGTTTTTTTCGCGAATATCACTTTCATTTTCAGGTATTTCAACTTCCGGAAAAGAGGCCAGCATCTCACTACCCATCCATGACTCAACCCAGGAGCCGCCCCAGCTCGAATTAATGAGTCCTACGGGAACATTTAGTATCTCCTGCACCAGCCTTCCGAAATAGTAGCCGGTCGCACTGAACTCCCTTACTGAAACAGGTTCCGCAGCCGACCACTCGCCGCTAACATCCTCCTGAGGTACAATTGTGGAATTTCTTTTCACGGTAAACAACCTCAGTTCGGGGTTGGCAGATCGCAAGATATCCATGTTCGAATTCTCCACCGGCTGATTTTTAAACCCTTTCATCGGCATCTCCATGTTCGACTGGCCTGAACAGAGCCACACCTCACCGATTAAAATATCGTGGAGCGTAGTCCGGTTAGTCCCGGTACCTGTGGTAGCCACACTGCCCGAAGTAGTTGCACTGCCGGGGGCATTCCTCTTACCCTCTTCCTCAAAGGTAATGGAATAAGGCCCGCCGGCAGCCGGAGTTGCCACGCGTAACTTCCAGTTACCTTTTTCGTCCGACCGGGTAATATACTTTTTATTGTCCCATGAGGTGACGACCGTTATTTCACTGTTTTCGGATGATTTACCCCATAGTGGAGCGTTGGAGCGCTGTTGCAACACCATACCATCCGATATGAAGGCGGGAAAGCTGATTTCTTCAGAGAGCACCCATTGTGCCGAAAAGAGGAAGCCAATCAGGACGAAATATAAAATTCTGTTCATGAAATATGCATAACTTGAATTATTTATCGGATACAATCAATGTCAAGGGTCCAAGCAGTCCGGATGACTGTAATGGCTGATCGGCTATCCAGTAGGTAGCATTGGTCCATATATTATCGTCTTCAACCTCACCATCGCCGACTCCCTTTATCCTGTTAGCCCATCCGTTTACAACCCTTATATTCAATTTGTTTTCTCCTTTTTGCAAAGCTTTGGTTATGTTCACCCTATTGGGATATGTCCATGCCGTACCACAATGAATATTGTTCACATACACATCTGCCATATCAGGCAGATTACCCAAATCCAGATAAATCTTCTTATTCTCCGGTTTCATGTCGGACTGAAAAACCGTACTGTATAGGGCGGTTCCTGAATAATAACGTATTCTTTTATCCTCCTCCTTGCTCCAGTCGAACAACTCTTTCCGGCTAATTTGGAGTGCGGAATCCCGCTCAAAGCGGATATCCCATTCCCCTGTAATCAAGACAACCTGCTCTTCGGCAATATGACTCTCCACAGACAGTTCTGAAGTGGATATTCCTGATGCATAATAATTTGAAGTTGTTTTAGCTGAAGTCGCCTTATCGGAAATGGTACCCGTTTCAACCGAACTCCCGGAAAGGGAACTTCTAAAAACAACAAACAGCGATTGATAGGGAGCGAGATCAAGATTGATGTGTGTCCGTTTATCTTTAACCATCCACTTTTCCGCATTCTCCCTTTCTCCCGTCACCGGATCCCAGAGCTCGGGCTGCCTGTCTGCACATCTGAAGGAGATATTCAGATTACGGTACTCCTCCTTCTGATTGGAGATAAAATAAATATCCACTTCCTTTCCTGCACGGTGAGTCCATGCGATCTCTTCCTCCCCGTTCAGATCAAGATCCCTTTCCAGGCCAAACCGACTTAAATCCGGACTGTTATAGGGCAACAGGTACTCATCCGGAACCGACCAGATACGATCCGTGAGCTCTTTTAGTCGCTTCTCATTTTTACTCATCCCTGTTTTACCGTTGTAACCGGGTACCTTGACGGGCCTGTCACCCAATAACACCGTGACCCCTTTTTCCTGAATCTCTTTTATCTTCTCGGCCACCTCAATGCTCATAAACTCACCATGGGGCGACAACGGATAGGGTTTCGGCAATATCAGCACGGAGTATTCCATGCCTCCTGACGTAACAAGCTTCCCGTTCCTCATATGAGAATAGTTTAACAACACATCCTTATTAAACGAATCATACTTGTATCCCTTCAATGCATCAATCCACGCCCCGGCATCGGACACTCCTGCCGAGTGAGTCACCCCTACCGGTTCAACCCTCAGCGGTTGTCCTTCGTTCGCGAGACGTTCTTTTTCCAAATTGACTTTCTCCTCACCAAAGATTCCGGGAAGAGAGTTTACCAGTCTCTCCGGAAGGATCGCTCTACGGGGAGTCTCCTCGCCGGTAAACAGGGCTATATCAACCACCGGTTTTCCATGCTGAAGCATCGTCTGGCTTCGTTTGATATAATCAACCCACGCTTTACCCTGACCCCACCATGTCTGATCACGCTGAAAATAGAGGCCGATGCCATCGAGGGTAACGCCGGGATATTTATCGACATAAGGATTATGCACATAGACATGATGGAATATCTTATTCAGTCCAAGCGCATAATTTCTGTCCAACAAGGGTTTAATCATTCTCGGATTCTCGTTCCACATAGTACGGAGCTGCGTGAACCCTTCGCCCTGAATAATATTTTTCCCGTAGATATGCGCACCGGAGATGGCATCCAGCATGTCGTTAAACTTATCGTGTGTGGGACTGTTCAGCCAGAACTCACCCATGGGCCTGTCGACCTCCCTGTAGTGCATCATCCCGTCGCTCACCATGGTGGGTGATACGCATTCGGCCGACAGTTCGCAATCATAATCGCGTGCAAATTCTGAAACGGTTGCATAAAACACATCCACCACCAGTTCAGCAACTGTCTGCCGTATATCGTGCAGCACAGCCTCCGTCGTTTCTGCGCTGCCTACCGGAATACCGGTATAAACCAGCAGATAAGGGAAAAGATCGTAGCCCCTGCGCTTCCGGAACTCGGTGAGGAAATTTACCGACCAGTTCTGGCTGCCACACTCCCAGCTGTCTACGTGCATATACTTCAACACCCTCCGTGCCAGTACAGGGTCGGTTTTTTCAAAAGCAGCGCCAAACCAGTTCTCAAGCTGAATTTTTACCGATTCTGAGCTGAACTTATCACACTCCAGGCCCCTGCCACCTCCTGCTGTTGCATTCATGTGGCCGGTAGAGGTATGTCCCATCCTTACAATTTTCCATTTACCTTCGGGCAACTTTGTATTCAGCAAATTGCCGTTCAGCGATGAGGATGGTATCGACACAATATCTTCCACAGCAATACAAACCTCATCAGGCAGTTCATCACCGGAGGTTCTTTTGCTTACCCGCCAGACGGAGCCGTTTTTCCCTTCAAACTGATCTGTTTTGGGTTCCCCCGAAAGGAAAATATGATCCACTTTCAGGTTAGGCCTCCACTTCGCAGCATCCAGATCTTCGGCACCCGGCTCGGTTCCCGACGGATCCCAGTAAAACCTGAAATAGCGTGCCTCTGTTGCGGGGATGGAATAGGTGAAATTTTCATCACCGTTTTGCCAACCCTGACGTGGAGGAACAAGCTGTTTTATCTTTCGAAAACTGATTCCATCATCGCTTGCATGGACGGACATCCGCTGCGCCTGAAAATTATTCCCTCCCGGTACAATGTGAATGGACCTGCTCAGGAAAGGCTCATCAAACGCGTATTGAATCCAGCACGGCTCCGAACTTCTGAAAGTCTCCGAACCCATCTTGTCAGCCAGGTAGCCGGGTGTCTTATCCCCGGTGCTGGAAGTAACCATCGGCCGCAGGTCATCGGTGGTGCGATAATCTTCAAACGGCACAGCGAAAAGTGCGATGTCCTGATAAAAACCCGCGTAACTCTCCGGTTGAGACAACAGGAGATTTTTCAGTTCTCCCCCATCCACAACCGTCTCGCTCCATACTACTTTCTGCATCGAGGTTTCGGGCGTGATCCAGGGACCTCCGGCCAAAGCAAATCCGTCACAGATATGCATCCCCATTTTCAGTCCCAGCCTGTCTGCCTCCTCCATGGAAAAACGAACCAGCTCCCACCATTCGGGGGTAAGCTGATCGTAAGCCGGAGAATATGCGAACGTCTTGTTCTCCGCGTTGCTTCTGATTGGCATCAGATATGCACCTCCAAGGCCAATATCGCGCATAGCCTCCAGGTCGGCAGTGATCCCCTCCTTCGACACGGCACCATACATCCAGTACCAAAATGTCCAGGGGTCCGTTTCACCGGGCTGAGGATTACTGAACTGCTCCTCAAGTGAGACCTTCTGAGCCACGCTGACGCATCCTCCCGGTATCAGCAGCAGGAGAAACAGTGCGATAATATTTATTTTTTTTACGGTAACATCCATATTCTAAACAAGTCTTTGCTTACACTCTGCACTATCCTGTTAATTTGCAAACTTCCAAACACGCCAACCTATCAACTTAGAAACTTACTAATTCAAGTTTCGCATGGCACCTATAGGGCTACCCCCCCGACTTGCAATACCTTGCGAGGTCTAATCTTTAGCTCTATCTATCCCAATCCGATGGAGATGCGGGACTTAAGTTACAAACCTACAAACCTGAACACAACAACCCCCTCTCTCTCTCCAGCGGCCCATACAGGCTGCGATGAGGGGCCTATCAGGTCTGTCGTGTTCACCTTATTGCGCACAGGTGGTATGACATCAAGTATCGTTAATCCGCTTTCAGGAAAGGTATAAAGTAGTTTATCCCTGCCATCACGCGGCTGATATACACCCATATAGGCGTCAGGAGTTCTGTTGTCAATAGAGATTGTCCCCTCCTCAGTCTCGATATTCATCCATTTCGTATTCGAAAAATATCCCTTGAACTCGGGATAAGTAAACGATTCCCCGGGAATGGGGTCGTTGTACTCATTCTCCCAGAGGCCGTAGACGGCTCCATGCAGTCTGTTTTGCCAGACACGGTAGGGGCCGTCGCCAAGCCACCTTTTTCCTCTGACTTTGTTTTCAGGATAATCAAACTGAATACCCATCATATCCACCACTCCATCGAAACGATATCTGTAGTTCAGGCGGAGCGTTCCATCGGGCATCACGCACCATTCCGCTTTTTGCATATTTCCCAGCTTGTAGTGAACATGAAGGATCATGTTGTTTCCCTCCTCTTCTACATACAAAGTATCCAGACGGCCGGCGTCCTCAAATTTCACATAGGTTCTTTCCTTGCTTCTGGCATCCGGATCGTCATGATTGTAAAACTGGTCGAAAGATCTGTCGCCCCTCCGCACACCGTAGAACCTGGGGCCATTTCCAAATGATATTTTCCGGCTGTTCACGCTGACCTCTTTCAACAATCCATCCTCCTTACTGAATGAATAGGATCTGCCTGAAGCGGAAAAAACAATCATTTCTCCCTCGTTGCTGACGGTCGGCTTGTTGCCTCCTGTACTTACAGGGTCGGTGGCGATCATTTCTTCTTTAATCGCCCAGCTCCAGCGCCATAAGTCCTTACCTGACTTATCTACTACAGTAATAAACAACCCGTTCACTTCCTTGTTGAACGATGGCATATTTATCAACATAATACCGTTTGAGTGGGGGGCTATATTGCTTCCTTTCTGTTCTCCGCTCCTTATGATTTTCACCTTATCTCTTGAATTTTCCAAAGATGGAAAAGCAACCTGCTCCCACCGGAAGGTGCACTCATTCAGATTGGTGAAATCGTACCTGTTTTCAATTGTCAGCTTGCCGTCAAATTCACGCTCTATCTCCTTGTTCATTATCTGTACAGGCGACCACACCTCTTTCACCGTGTAAAAACTACCCTCTTTTTCGTGATGCGGGCCCAGGATTCCGTCAGCTCCCCAGTTACCCTGATTGTCGATGAATCCTCCTTTGTCGACCCTTTTTACTCCCTCGTCGGCAAAAACCCATAAGAATGCACCCGCAAAACGGGAGTGGTTGCGCATCAATTCCCAGTAGTCGAACAACCCTGCGCCATGGCCTCCATCATACAACCCATGCAATATTTCGGTCGGCATAAATATCTCAGGAAGCCTCATATACTCCTGCGTCTCGCCATAGGAGCGGTAATGCATGGTTTCAAAACCGCCGAAATTTCCCTGAGGGTGCAATACCGGCCGTTTCTGCGGATCCCACAGATGAAACTCACCATCCAGTTCCGTGTTCCACCCTTTTTCGTTGCCATTGCTCCACCATACCACAGAGGGGTGATTCACATCGCGTGTAACCAGCGATTCTATCAATTTTTTTCCGGTAGGTGTATCATATTTTCCGTGCCATCCCGCAAGCTCGTCCATCACATACAGTCCCAGCTCGTCGCAAGCTTCCAGGAACTCGGGATCGGGAGGATAATGTGAAAGGCGCACAGCATTCATATTCATCTCTTTGATCAGGCGCACATCCTCATAATTTTTCTCGCGGTCGAGTGTTCTTCCTGTCTCGGGACGGAAGCTGTGACGGTTAACCCCTTTGATGGTTACCTTCGTTCCGTTGATATACAATCCGTCGCTTTCCCGCACTTCGATGGTTCGAAAACCAAACTTCTCGCGAGTCTGATGCAGTACTTTGTTGTGTTCATCCAGCAGGCTGAATTGTGCAGTATAAAGATGGGGCGTTTCCGCTGTCCATAATTCTGGTGAAGATAAATGCGTACTGAGCGTAAAGCGGTCGCTCCCGTTTCTCAGCGAAGAGCTTGTCTCGTCAACTTTTTTGCCGTCAGCTGTGAAAATTTCTGCCAGGATGCTCAAATTCCCGGGTGCTGCCTTGCCAAGATAGCATTCCGCCACAAAAGCACCGTCGGCCTTTGCATTGATAGCCGTTCTTTTCAGATGGATGGCCGGCTTGATCTCTAAAAATACCGGCCGTATGATCCCACCAAAATTCCAGAAGTCGGCCCTCCGCTCAGCAAGATTCACCGAGGCATTCTCCGACTCTTTTTTCACCGATACCTCCAACAGGTTTTTCGAACCATATCGCAGCAGATCGGTTATGTCGTATGAAAAACGGTAGAATCCTCCCTGATGTTTCGGTCCCGCCTTTACACCGTTTATCCTGACCTCGGTATCGGTCATCGAAGCCTCAAAAACCAGGCCGATATGCTTATCTCTCCACTCCGCGGGTAAATCAAATTCATATTTGTACATCCCCTCCTCTTTGGCAACCCCTTCGGGAAACGCTTTGCCATAGAAAGACATCCCATACTGAAACTGGCCGAATCCCTGTGTCTCCCAGCAGGAAGGTACCTTTATTTTGGACCATTCCCCGGCGTTCATTCCTTCAGAGACCAGAAAATCCCATTCCACCGCATCGGAGGCACCCTTTCCCGACAGATACCTGATAACTGTCTGCGGAGTGTCATTTTGCTGTGCGTAAAGTGAAAAAAAATGAGTGCACAACAATAAAATAGCAATATTAAAAAAATGTCTGATTCGCATACGAATAACCCTGAAATTATATCCTGTTTTTGAAATGACGCAGATTATCTGTTTTTGTACCCGGAAATCCGGAAGCGCAGCCGCTGTTCTCTCTTTTCCACAGCATATCTGGTCAACACTCCCGGGCCGCAGCTGCTGTTGCCCAGTCCCATCTGAATGGCATCGATCGACAGGATGGTTTCTGCACGGGGTGCAAGTCGATGGCTGTGTCTTGCACCGGCAAGGTCTGTCGCCAGATAGTGCAGCGCAGAAGCCGAAAACGAATTGTCAAGCGCTGTGATGCTTACTCCGCTGCCCTTGTCGTCTCTCAGCGTGAGTTGCCGTATTTCTTCCCTGTTTCCATTCTCCTGTGGAAATGGATAGTTTACAAATTGATCCGTTACGGTTGATTTCCAACACCCTACAAAGGCCGATTCTTTACGATCCCTATAGTTTTCATGGGGTCCAAGTCCATACCACGTATAATTTTCAAGTGCGCCATTCAGCGACAACACAATGCCGAGACGGGGCAGTTCGGGCAGTTCACCTTCCGGAATAAACCTGAACGCAGCATCGATGGAACCGTCACCCGAAATGGTGTAGACAGCGTGTGTCAGAACTGAGCCGTTTATATACCTGTTTCGTTTTGTGGTGGTGATCTCAATCCTGTTATCCTGCATTCTCCTCCACCCTGTTTCTTCAGTGGAAATAACCGGAGCATCCATGCCATTTTTCTCCCAGTCGGCTGCCAGCCAGTTCCCAAACCCCCGGTCGTTATCCACCGGTGCGCGATAAGCCTGCGTGGTAAATTGTCCCGGCAGATCAGCGTTGGAGGCCAACAGCTCTTTCTCCGCATATCTCAGGGACGACAGCGTACCCGCTTTCATATCCCACTGCATGCTGAAATTGTCATTACCGATGCATAACACATCCCCTTCTGCCGACGCAACTATTTTTTCACTCAGCCGAGTATCCCTGTTGTTTCTTAGATCTGCCAGTCCATCTCTCAGCGTGAATTGTTCCCATGCTACCTCAAAGCCTTTCTCTGCCCAGGAAGTTTTTTCTTTCAGCAGAAAGCGCACCATCAGTTGAACATCACCCTCTGAAGGAATCGCTTTATCAGGCCGAAGATGGAATATGGCCGATTCTCCCGGAAATACCGAGGCAGGTTCCATTGTATGAACCTCTCTTTTTTCACCATTTACAGACAGAGTCCATTCGATGAGGTATCCGCTCAGGTCGGTATGATGGCTGCGATTTGTTACCTTAATCCGAAGAGGTTCCTGTTCCGTTAATTCAATCAACACCGGCTGATACACCTTCTTCACCTCCCAATATTTTGGAGTCACCGTGCGATCGGAAAAGACAACCCCATCCAGACAGAAATTATTGAGGTTGGGCCTGTCTCCGAAATCACCGCCATAGTTCACGATACGCTTTCCATCTTCTGCAGTGGTAAAGATACCCTGATCTGCCCACTCCCAGATAAATCCGCCCAGCATGCGCGGGTTGCTGTATATTTCATCCCAGTACTCCTTAAAGTTGCCCATCGCGTTGCCCATGGCGTGGGCATATTCGCTGGTAAGCACCGGCCGGTCATCATCTGTCCGTTCAGCGATGCTCAGCAGCCGCTCCCATCGTGCATTTTCGGCTCTCTCCCTGCTCTCCCCTTCGGGAATGTTGGGGTTGAGATACGCTTGTTGTAATCGCGGGTAGAAACGACTGATGATATCGACCGTTTCCGGGTCTTTCAGTTCATTCTGCGCTCCTTCGTAGTGAACGGGACGGGTAGGATCATAATCTTTCAGCCATGCCGATATAGCCGCGAAATTAAAGCCGTAGCCCGATTCATTCCCCATCGACCATACTACAACCGACGGGTGATTCCTGTCCCTTGCAGCCATCCTGATCGCCCTGTCCATGAATGCGTGGGTCCACTCTGTGTCACTGGCCAGCATTCCCCTCACTCCGTGCGTCTCAATATTGGCTTCATCCATCACATAGAGTCCGTACTCATCACACAACTCGTACCAGCGTGCCACATCCGGGTAATGAGCCGTACGCACCGCATTGATGTTTGCCTGTTTCATCAGCACTATATCGCGTATCATCCCCTCCTCGCTCATCACCTTTGCCGTGACCGGGTCATGCTCATGGCGGTTCACTCCCCGGAACCGTACCGGCTTGCCATTCACCAGGAAGCGCCCGTTTTCAATTTCAACACTCCTGAACCCCACACGCGTAGAGGCTTGCTCCACCACTCTGCCGGTAGAATCGTTCAGCGAGAGCACCAACGTGTATAGATAAGGGGTTTCGGCGCTCCATTTTTCGGGATTCTTTACTTTTGCGCTTAGCCAGGAGAACTTACGGATTCCTCTTTGCGGAAATCGATCGTTCATGATGGCAGCTCTATGGTCTGAATTGATAATGGAAACTACATCCTGTGATAAGATTGAATCCAAAACCGCATTGCCGGCAGCATCAAACAGGCGGGCCTCAATGGTATAGCCAACACCCGATTGTTCGCCATACACTGCAATCTCGGGGCTTATCAGCAGCGTGGCATCCTCGTACTCTTTATCGAGTAGCGTTCTGACACCAAAATCCCGAATCCGGACATCTTCTGTTGCATAGAGATAAACAGAGCGATGGATTCCCCCGAAACGCCACATATCCTGATCTTCCAGGTAGCTGCCATCGGAATATTTATATACCTCCACGGCGATAAGATTCTTCCCACTTTTCAGCCAGGGCGTGATCCTGAATTCAGAAGGCTCCATGCTCCCCTGGCTATAACCTACCCTCTTGCCATTTATCCAGACATAAAAAGCACTCTGCACCCCTTCAAAATGAAGAAACACCTGTTTATTTTCCCATTCTTCGGGAAGGGAGAAAGTACGGCGGTAGGAGCCTACCGGATTTCTCTCTGTAAAGGTGGTGTACGACTCTTTGGGTTCCTTCGTGACATGGGGAGGATCGATTTTGAAAGGATATCCCGCGCTAACGTATATGGGTGTTCCGAAACCATTTACCTCCCAGTTGGCAGGAACAGGAAAGCTGATCCATCCCGAATCATCAAAATCATTGCGGTAAAACTCTTTGGGCCTCTCCTCCGGGGCGGGTACCCAGTTAAACTTCCAAGGGCCGTTCAAAGAAAGCGTTCGGTCGTTCTTCACCCCAAGGTAAGGCGTAAAGGAAGCCCTTGCACGCTCTCTGTTTATCTGCAGCACATGTTGGTTTTCCCAGTCTCTTTGGCCAAAACCGGGAACCGCAATGAGTAGAAAAAGAAGTATACTGGAGGTGAATGTGAATCGTTTCATAATTTCAAATTAAGAATCAAGCGTAAAGAGTCAGGAGCCATGGAATCAATTTTTCAAACGTCCAACTATCCGAGCTACTGCACCGTTAAAGAATTCAGGTTTAAGCCCTTCATGTTTTCCGATGACAAAATAACCCGGTAGTGTCCCGCGTTAATAAAACCATCGGTGCTGGTGCTCAGTGTGCGCCATTTTTCAGGAGCCACCGGGAAAGTGATCAGGTCGTCCTTCAGGATTGTCCCGTCTGATGCAACAAGCCTGAATCGCACCTCTTTGGGACTATTGCTCACGTTCATGTAAGAGAAACGGAACGCGTAAATATTGGCCACGCCAGTCGATACGTCCCAGCTGATGGAACCCGGGGCACTCCCTGTAAAGTTCAACGACACTCTTTTGCGTACCTCATTGATCTCAACCTCTCCTTCAATCACGGCATCTTCTGCCGGATACACTGTAGCCAGTCTGCCATCATCACCCTCCGGAAGCGATTCTACAGGAGTTTTCGCAACCTTTTCCACATCGTTCCAGCTCCACCCCTCGGAAGGTGATGACGCTGCAGGCCTTATATCCTGATTGCGTGATGCAATGGCGATAGCGGAGATGAGCGCTTGTCCCGCTTTCACCTGAGGGAAAGATATTTTCAACGCCCCACCCTGCACCTTTGCAGTCAACACCTTCTTCAATGCACGGTCATGTCCCGATTCGGCCCAGATATCCAAATCACGGATATATACCGAGTCGTTCAGAGCCACATCAAACACCCTGTAACCTTCGCCATCCCGAATGCCTCCCGTTCCGTACCAGGGTTCTGTAAAATATAATTCCACCCTGTACTCTCCGTCCGGAAGCGGAAAATGGTATGCCAGCTCATGACGTCCGTACCGGAATTGTCCGAACAGCTTCCAGTCCCTCGTTCCCTTTATGGGATCATCGGTATATCGCTGGCTTCCCTGATAGGGATTCATATTCTCATATTTATCAGCCCAGGAGACAGAGCCCCAATGCTGATCACTTTTTCTCGCGATATCAGCACTCCACACCTGTCCATATTCATCCCGACAGGCGTCCCCTCCGCTGTTTACGCGATAGATATAGTGATACCCGTCCTCCCCCTTCAGAATGGGTCCGGCACCATCGTAGAGCGACTCAAAACGGGGCGATTCCGGAAGATGATCAAGAACGATATAATCCTCTGTTACCGGTTTGCCGTCCACATACCCCACTGCGTACAACACATTGTATTTAATGTTGACCCGGTTCCAGACAAAATGAGTTCCTTTGGGGCCTCTCTTCCTACGTCCCAGGGATACCGATTTCACATCATTGAAGAGCTCTACCTCCTCGCAGTTTGAGAAGACACGAATTCCGTCCTTCACACCCGGCGAATTCCAGCGATCACTCCAGGTATGCGAAACAATGTAAACCATCGGATCATTATCCGGTGAGGCATAGTTGGCACGGTACATGTAATATGCATCCAGCGGCTCCCCCCAGGTGGTGAGCAAGCCTTTGTAATTGACAGGCCCCACCTTGTCGATCACACGGTAACCCTCGTCGGGATGCCTCCTGCCGGGGTTGTCGTGTGAATTAAATATCCACTGAAACTGTCCGATGGCATGCTCTCTGGCTTTTTCTCCTAACTGTACTTTTTTCTCCATCAGCTGGTACATCCTGTCTTCGCTCCAGACACCATCCTGGTCAAAGTCACCTTCAGTATGCAGATCGATGGAACGCCACGCTCCATACTCCCCGTTCATCAGTTGATTTTTCAACTCCTCCGCATAGTTGTCCGGATCACCGCCGTAGGTACCCGACCAGTTTTGTACCACATTCCAGTCGGTTCCGCTCCCGCCGTTGCAGGTGGTGACCACACGCTGTTTGCTTGCTGTGGGGTCCATCTCCCGGATTATCTCCGCACACTCCTCGGCAAACTCTTTCGGGAGAACGCTCTCGTTTTGCAACCCCCACATGATTACTGAAGGAGAGTTGCGCCTCTCTTTGATCCATTGGCGGAGCAGGTTCTTAAAATTTTCCCGGAAAGCGGGCGTATCGTACCAGATGTGGGCCGAAAACTGGGGCCAGAACATGATTCCCTCTTTGTCCAATAGCTCCTTGTAGAACAGGTTGTGTGGTTGATGCGCATCTCTGAACGCATTAAAACCGGCATCTTTCAGCATGTTCACTCTCGCCCGGATCTCCTCCTTTGCGAATGCGTGCGATTGTCCGAAGCGATGCTCATATTCGGCTGTGCCATTCAGAAACAGCGAATTTCCGTTCAACCGGAACGTAGGGTCACCATCATTCCTCAATACCGGCCAGCTGATCGTGCGTATCCCGTACGGAGTGGTTACCTCATCGGTTGCTGTTCCATTCCTTTTCAGCACAGAAGCAAGCTTGTAGAGATAAGGATCACTGTTGCTCCACAAATGTACATTTTCTAACTTCGGACTTACCTGACTGATGATCTTGGTTTCGCCCGGTTCAAGCGTGATCATCTCCGAAAGACGGAAAACGGCCACCCCATTGTCGTCGTTCAGCTTGGTTACAAACTCCACGGTCTCCGGGCTGTTCCCATAATTTTTCAGCTCAGTTTCTATATGCAGATAATGGGTGTCATTATTCCAGATATGAACACCGAAAGGCTCTATTCTCACCTTGTCGACCACCTCCATCACCACCGGCCGGAATATTCCCATGGGTTGCGAACCTTCCGAGAAGCCCCACTCTGAGGAGCAGCCGCCACACACCCAGGGCATGTCGGTGATAAACGAAGGATGCTCGGCTTTCACCGTCAGCACATTATTTCCGCCCCGGTTCACGGCATCCGTCACATCCAGCGTGAAGGTGGTTCTCCCCCCCGGATGCCGTCCAAAGCTCTTTCCGTTTAATGTGACGGTTGCATAGGTTCCCACTCCTTCAAACCGGATAAAAAAACGCTTGTCGGCATCATATTCCGACAACCTGAACTCCTTCTTGTACCAGGCGTTGCCATGTCTGTTGCCATGGAGATGCTGGCGGTAGCCATGATAATCATCCCAGTTATGGGGAATATCCACCCTTGTCCAGTCGCCATTCACCTCAAACGAGTCATATCTTTTACTATGCTCTTCTGCGGCCACGGTGCTCCAATCCTCATTCAGTGGTATGATACCTCTTTTTCCTGTGGGTTCAGGCTCAGGGAAACGGAGTTTCGACCTCCCCACAGGCTTCGAAACGGCAACAGCTATTCCGCGCTGGTCATGCTCGTTTACGGCACAATAGAAGTGATAAACCAATCCATCGTGTTTTATCAGAGTCGATTTGTGAGCAAACAGATTGTCATAATCCTTTGTGGGGATAATCAGATCTTCCCCCGTCCAGTCGGTCCAGTTTACCAGGTCATAGGAGGCAGCAAACGTATTGTAGGCTTTGTATTTTCTATCCGCACGAAATGCTCCGAAGTAAAACATCACGTACAGATCATCCATCTTCTGGATGTGTGCATCCCCGGTGATTCCCTCTTCGTGAGAGAGGACCGGATTGCCCGGGTAGCGTTCCCACTCTACCATATCATCTGAATAGGCAATGCCCACCCTTTCGGCCTTGATCTTATTTTGGGGATTGATGCCGCCTGCGTTGTAAAACATGACATACGGCTTCCCGAATGTTTTATCCTCATCACGGAATACACTGCTCTTGTACTGAATAATCTTTTCGAACCACTGGGCATCCTCATCCTCCGGCGACATGGCCGGCTGATCGAAAGCCTTCCACTCATGCGCTACGGTGGGATCTTTTTCGGTATAAGCCACACCGATCTTTAGAGGCCCCGTCTCGTAGCCTGTCTCGGCACCCCCGATGTAGGTCATCCAGTACTTGTCATCATGGCTGTTTAGTTTGTAGCTGCCCCCCCAGTGATGATCAATCAGCGAGGGGTATCCTCCCCGCTGGTTCTCATCCCACTTGCCTTCACGAAAAGAGAGCAGCCTGCCCAAGGTCTTCCACTCCAGCAGATCGTCGCTTTCGGCAAGCCATGTTTCGTACCCGCGACCATCTTTCCCCGATTTGCCATCGTACCTCAGGTAGGTCATATACCATTTGTCGCCCCTCCGGAATATCGTCGGGCAGTCCATTTTCTCCTGATTGCTCTCCGGTGCAATCACCAATCCATATTTATGGGGAGTCTTTACCTCATCGTACACCGCTTCCATCCGTGATTGTGGCACAGACTTTCCGGAGGAGGATATTTTGAACTCCGGAGAAGTTAAAAAAATAAGAAATACAGTTATTATAATCTTGATTCTATTCATTCGTCTGTTTTTTAGCAACAGCTTATTTCTCATGCGTGATCTTTCTGTACACACAACTGCTGTTGTTACAAATTTTACATCCGTAGTGGTGCTTTTTCACTTCTTTGCCGACACCAATTATTCCACTGACGGACTTTTCCGGGATCATCAGGCAGGAATCGGTGAGTGTTACACCCACCTGGTCACACCCCATCAGCGAAAACAATTTTTTCTGTTCATTCAGCCCCCAGTTACAGTATCCCGGACTATATCTGTTGCTGATATGCAAGTTTTCTGCTTTCATCTTATCGGCAAGATGCTGTTGAATTAGATCCATAGCCTTTTCAACCGTAAGCGAGCCAATCGCATCAAGCAAATATGCCTCCATCACATCGCCGTTGGTATTCATTGTTCTGGCAATATTTGTGAAGGCAGGCCCTGCCGTACACACAAAAACGGCCAATGATGCGGCGTCTTTCAGATATCCTGCAATTTGTTTTCCTGTATATAATTCGTTGCCTTCCACGGCAATCAATCCTTCTTTCCCCGATACGGTTACATCTCTTTTCAGCTGATATCCACCTGAAATGCCTTCCATGTTCTCTAACTTCCGGAGTATCTCCTCAACGAAAATTTTTGCAGGGTGATGCTCTTCTATGCCGGAGGAGTGAATAAATCGAAAGAGCTCGTCGGAAGAAGGAGCAACGTCCCTGAACGAAAACTGAAAATATTGAAACGGTTCCGGCATCTTTCACCTCCCTCATAGAGATTGATTAAACTCATCCACCGCCTCAAAGAAAGCATGGATATTCTCCGCAGGGGTGTGTGGCGGAAGATCGCATCCGCTGGATATAACAAAGTTAGGATAACTTTTTGTCAGATTCAAGAGATCCAGTGCCGACTGTTTTACTTTGCCGGGATCAGACTGTTTAAAAACAGTCACAGGATCCAGATTACCCATCACAATCAGTCCTGGAGGACACTCCTGCAGGGCTTCGCAAATATCTATGGCGTTGCCGAAATGCAGAGCATTTGCTCCGCTTTCAATCATTGCATGGGTACATTGTCCGCCGTTACCACAATTGTGCAGGATCAGCGTAAAGTCATCATCCTGCACTGCATCTGACACCTGCTTTACAAAATGAGATGAATAGAGAAGGCAGTCTTCGTTGGAAAGAAGCCCCGCCGCAGGCTCCGCCATAATAACGCCGGCTGTGCCCGTTGCTTTCAATGCACGGCAGTAATCAATTAAAAACTCGGTGCACTTTGAAAGAAGTAAAAGAATTGTTTCCGGTTCCGTATAGATGGAAACCATTATTTCGGACATATCGTATAATCTCCCTGCCAGCGAGAAGGGTCCGATGCATTCTGAAAAAACAGGCTTGTCCCTAATATTCTCGGCCAACAAGCTGCTTGCCAGCAAACAGGCAGGCAGTCGCCCTTTTTCCAAACCAGGCACTTTTAGCCTCTCCACATCTTCTGCACCATTTAGAAGCCTTCCTGTGACCGTAGGTATTTCATCGTCCGGCATATTGATTGAGGCGCCAAACGCTTCCGCCTCCACGGTCAGGTCCATCATTGTACAGCAAACACGCATATCAAATGTCTCAGAAGCAGCCATGACTGCTTTATACTGGACGTGGCCATCAGAGACGGCGTTGCTTACTTTTTCCCCAATAAGCTCGATGCCGGGGTGAGTGATGAAGGGAAATGCGGTACGTTTTTTATCACCTAAAACTGAATCTATCCACTTTTTCATACGATTAAAACTATGTATTTTCACTAAAGTCAGATATTTGCTCGCCATGGCAAAGTACAAACAAGTTTGACTTTGCTCATTTGGCTTAACGCAAATAATTCAAATGTAACGTGCTAAAACTGAGCATCCAGCCAAATAATCCCCTCTCCCGGATCTTTACCATACCCGTCGGCACCTATTGAAGCAGCAAAATCAGCTGTCAAAGGAGCGCCGCCCACGATAATTTTTGTGTCCGGAGAAACAGCCTTTATTGCCTCAATAACCGGTTGAATATTAACCATGGTGGTGGTTAGCAATGCCGAAATACCGACCAATGCACCGGGATATTCTACTACTTTTGCGACAAATGTTTCCGTCTTCACATCCACGCCCAGGTCTATCACTTCCCATCCGGCTCCCTCCACCATCATGCTCACCAGGTTCTTACCGATATCGTGCAGATCGCCAAAAACAGTACCGATGATAAATACTCCTTTTCGCTTCACTGTGCCGTCGGCAAAGTAAGGTTTCAGGTGGTTCATTGAAACACTCATCGCTTTGGCCGACAATAGCATCTGTGGTACAAAGATCTTTTTCTCCGAGAATTTCTTCCCCACCTTGTCCATGGCGGCGATCAGCGCTCCATTCAATATCTCATCCGGGCTAATACCCGCTTCCAGCGCTTCTTTGGTAATCTCATCGGCACCCGGCAGGCCTTTCATCGCAGGAGGATAGGGTGATGCCAGGTTTATTTTACCAAACTCAACGGACTCAAACAATTTATCAAGTAATTGGGTGTGCATACGATTAAAAATATTTATTCAAGTTTCCCATGTTTCACTAACATCTAAATCTCGGACTGACAATATCTTGATCAATTAAACAACATATAGACCATTATCATGACAATAATTAGCAGCGACCATGCAAGTCCGACAGAACGCGTTACTTTAACAGGCCTATAATTCAGCACCCTGACAGCGGGATCTTCTTTTTTATCCGACAGTGAATAAACGAAAAGGAAGAGGGCGAGCACAGCAAAGATCAGAACAGAAACAAAGAGATAATGTACTCCGTTAAATAGTATGTTGGTATAATACAAAACACCTATGCCCAGGCTGAACGCCGTTCCTGCCGAAAGTATCAATTTAACACCCCGTCCCGATGTCCTTCTCCATAATACGGCAAAAAGGAAGGCCACAGACATGGGTGGGGCGAGAAATCCAAGTATCGACTGGAAAATATTAAAAAAGCTCAATCCCTGTATCCGTGAAATTCCCAAAGCTAAAAAGACAGACAAGAAGGCACCGGCCACGACCACCAGTCGTCCATATTTCTTAATCTCAGGACGTGTGATCTCCGGCCTGTTTCTCTTGATGATATCCATCGTAAAGACAGTGCTCAGCGAGTTAAGAGCCGATCCGATCGTACTTATCAACGCGGCAATCATCACCACAACAACCAGCCCGATCATTCCGGAAGGGAACACTGTTTTGACCAGACTCAGGTAAGCATCCGTCGAATTGCCCAGATTCGGGATAAGGATAAATGCAAGGATTCCCGGGAGAATAAACAACGGAATATCAATCAGTTTAAGCCATGCCACGAAATTTGCGCCCATCTGGCCCTGTTTCAGGCTCTTTGCACCCAGTACCGACTGTACCATCGACTGGTCGGTACACCAGAACCAGATGCCCATGATGGGGTAACCCAGTAAAATTGCCAGCCAGGGAAAATCTTTATCATCCAGTGGCTGAAATAACCTCCAGTAGGAAGAGGGCGTGGATTGCAAAACCGCCCCGATCCCCCCTGCCCTGTTTGTAGCCAGAACTACCAGCAGCAAGGAAACACCTATCAGCAGCAGCATCTGAAAAACATTGGTATACGCGATTGTTTTCAATCCCCCCGACACCACAAAGAGGGCGGAAATGGTTACGAGAATCACAACACAGGCCCACAGAGGGAAACTGAGTATCTGCGACATAAAAATTCCACCGGAAAAGAGAGTCAGCCCGAGCCACGAAATGAGTGTGGTCAGAATGGTGTACCAGGCAATATATCGCTGGACAGTAACACCGAAACGGCTACCCATATATTCGGGCAAGGTGGTCACTCCCGCGCCCAGATAACGTGGAGCAAAGACAAAAGCCAGCATCATGATAAATGGGAACGCGTACCATGAGAAGTTGCCCGCGACGATACCACTTTCGAAACCACTGCTGGCATTGGCAATCAGCATAGAAGGCCCCACGTTGGTTCCCCACATTGTGAGTCCTATCGCAAACCATCCCAGCGACTTATTGGCCAGAAACAGGCTTTCGCTTTTATTTTTTTTGCCAAAGCTCGACCACCATGCTATCATTCCAAGAATCAGAAAGTAGGCTACAATTACTGCAATATCCAACTGCGACAAGTCTATCAGTGTCTCCATACTCATTTTATCTGTAGCGATCTACTATTTTTAATGCCTGATCGATCTCCTTTTCGGTTTTAAAGTCCACGTTGATGTGCAACCCCTGATTTCCTACATGGTCGATGAGCGGTTCCAGTTCATCAAGGGTTACCCAGTTTATCATGACCGACTTCCCCGCAGCAAGCACCTTTTCATACAGGTCATACCATCGTGGGTCGCCCCCCTGCGGTTGTCCATACCCCGGCGTCCATTGCAACGCATTTAAATTCTTCAGTTCAAGGAGAGAGTCAAGATGGCGAATGGCATCCACCCCATCGAGATGGTATAGCGTATAATCTATTTTCTCTGTCTGCTCTTTCAAGAAGGGAAGGCAGAACATCCTGAAATCCTCTTCCGATATCATGATAGAGATATCCACCTGTAGTTTTGCCACCTTCCCGGGTGCCCACAGTGAAAAATAGCAAGTGGCCATCTCTCCCTCCTCGTTGATTATATCGTATATCTGATCAAATACGTCAAAATAGACACGGTTTATTTCCGTGAGCTGCTCTATTGTCCGCATCGGCTCCATAATCAAATCGACCAGTACATTATCGGGTCCTTTAAGGCTGGAGAGCACATCCAATCCCTCCATCAGGTCGGGACATCCCACCATATACCGGCCATTTGCCTTTTTCTTCACCGCTTTCAGCAACTCCTTATGCAACTTCCACCACCGGTTGCCTTCATCAAAAATAATTTTCTCCTCAAAACCGGGCGCCTGATGAATCCAGATCGTATCCTCCCTTCCTTCCAGTTCAGAGCCAAGTATGGAAGCCAGTGAACCCGGGCCGAGCTGTGTATTGGCCACCGGTAGTATATCTGCCTTGTAGGAGTTTCTCGACATGGTATAGTGCAGATAATCGGAGCGCCATTCCGGGTCGAACCAAAACTGATTCATATCCCTATGCAGTGCCGGCCGGACAACATCCTCCCAGGGGTCGCCATCCTTAAAGAGATGCTCCCACATAGAAAGGACGATGCCTTTTCCGTTCCACCAATCCAGGTAATGCTGCTTGGATTCTTCAAAATTTGCTTTCCAGGTTGTCCTCATTTTATCTTCATCTTTATCCGAAACTGATAAATTCCACCTTCTCCTGCTCCATTTCATCCGTACAGGATACCTTGTGTGGGTACATCGGTATTTTTGATCCTTTTCTCACAAATACAGGAATGACATCGAGGGGTACCTCTACATTTCTGAGCCAGCGATCACCGTTATACAGCTCCCTGGTAAAGAAATGCATCCACTCCCCTTCCGGCAGGTAAATATCACGCCTGTTTTCTGAATTCATGACCGGAGCAACCATCATCTGCTCGCCAAAATAATACTGATCGTCTATATGACGACATGTTTTATCCTGGGGATGATGTAGCAGCAGAGCACGCAACACCGGCATTCCGGTCTCCGTGGTAATTTTACTTTGCTCCAGTATATAGGGTATCAGCCGATAACGCAATTCCCAGTATTTTCTGATAAGCGGGGCAATGGCAGGATAACTCCACGGCTCGCGTTTAGATGTGCCGTGATAACGGAAATGGGAAGTAAAGACCCCAAATTGCGTCCACCTGATGTAGAGATCATCCGGCAGCACCGTGTTCATAAAATCGGGAACACCGTGAAACCCGGGCACGTCGTGGCTCCAGAAGCCAAATCCCGAGAGTCCCAGCTGCAGCCCCCCCTTCAGCGAAGCGGACATGCCTTCCCAGGAAGCAGCCGCATCCCCTCCCCAGTGCAGTGGGTAGCGCTGACAACCGCTCCAGCCGGCTCTTGCCCAGATAATGCCCTCCCCCGTCACTTCTTCCGTCACTTCGTAGGCTGCTTTCTGGTACAACAGTGGATAAAGGTTGATCAGCTTATCTGCCGGCAACCCGTGATAATCTGCATCGAGATGTATGTTTTCTCCAAAATCAGTTTTTATGCACACCACCCCCATCTGCAGCAGCCTTCTCAGCAAACTTTTATACCATTCCGTCGCTTTATCGTACGTAAAATCGATGGTTCCTGCATAATCCTCCACACTGAAGTTAGAGGCACCGGAGAGGCTTTTGTTGCTTCTGCTTATATAGTTGTTTTCTACAGACTCTTCATACTGCTCCGCATCGCGTGAAATATAAGGCAGCTGCCACAGGCTGACTCTGAAGCCTCTTTTTTTGAGATCAGAGATAAACTGTTCCGGGTTGGGGAAGCGCTCTTCGTTGAATTTCCATTCACACAGCCAGTCCGTTTTGAACCAACCGGTATCCAGATGTATTACATCACAGGGATAATCCTCTTCTCTCAGCCTGTTGCAGATCTCATTTACTTCATCTGCAGAAAAATAGGACATGCGGCTCATCCAGATACCGAAGCTCCACAGAGGTGGCATCGAGGGAAATCCGGTTAGGCCGCGGTATCCGCGTAAAATCTCTTCAGGGTTCTCACCTCCAATCAAAAAGAGATCGATCAGCGGCTCATCGGCCAGGATCTGAACGGAACGCGAAGAGTGATCGCCGAGTGAAAACTTAGCAAACGAGGTAGTATGCAGAAACACCCCATAATTCTCCGAGGACAGATAGAAAGGGATATTTTTATAGCAGCGGCGGTTATTCACTCCCTGTCCGTCCTGATTTCTCATCTGGAATGTTTTTCCGGAGAGATCAATTTTTGTAAACCGCTCTCCCGTACCATAAAAACACTCATCCGGTTTCGACTTAAAGGAGCAGGAAGCCCTCTGCTGCTCTCCGTGGCGTTCCACGCAGGCCAGCGCAAAGGCATCGTGTCTGGCAGGAGAAAACATGTCATAATCAGAAAAAGAAATCTCCTTCGCTCCATCGGGGAAGAAACTAATGCTGACCGTATCGGCAGGGGCCGGAACCAGATCACTCCACCAGTCGGTTTGCGGTTTTGCGAAACTGATTGCTGCTTTTTTATTCCCCCCGTGATCTCTCACAATCCATTCCAGTTCTTTTTTTTCGAAGGAAAGAGGATTCTTTTCCGTCAGTTCATCGGCAAGAGAAAGCATCTCTGAATCCTCCATTACATCTCCGCCGAACGTAAGCGACAAGCGCAGGATTTTAGGTCCGTAGGATTTTATGCGCAGCCTGTACTCTTTCGTCGGAACAGACAGATCCGGAGTAATTTCATTGGAGTTGTGCTGCTGCTGAAAAGGGATCGTGATAAAAACCTCTCCATCTGTTTCATCAATTGCAGTAGGAGTACAGGCCCGCCACAACCGTTCCCCCTCATCGAGTGAGGGACTAAAATCCATAAAATCAAAAAGCTGATAATTTGTCTGTCTCATTGTGTATGTTGTTTCACGTGACCGGTTTAAATTTTAGCGAACTCAATCCACGTCACTCCTTCGGGAGCATCCTCTATTCCTTCCTGAAAATTGCCCATGATGGAATTCCACTCTTCGGCACGCGGATTATGCTCCACGGTCTTCGGGTTCAATTCTTCCAGGCGCTCACCCGCCGGAATGGTGATGACCAGCATAAGTTGCCGCCCGTTTCTGTAAACCATTACATGCTGAAAACCGGCATTGCAGAATCCTTGCAACACCTCGGGCCACTCCTTCCGTTGTGAACGATGGTACTCCATATAATCATGCTGGAGGGCTTCATTCTCTACCAGGTTTGCGGTCATAATGATAGGTTCCTGTTCCGTTACAAACTTTTCGCCGCAATCCTCTTCACGGTTAAAATGGTAAAAGGGCGTTCTGAAAACCTTTATCTCCTGTCGGGGGAAGCGCTCTTTGAGCCTGCTCTCAATCTCTTCCACCCTGCCTTCATCAATATATAAAACCCAGTGATCCTTCCAGTTATAGATGCTGCCCTTCTCAATGTTATACGCTTCGCCAAATTCTATCATATTTTCTTCAGACATCACCTCTGCGGGAGCCACAATCTCTATGACGGCATAGTCTTGCGGGGCAGCGGAGCTGCATCCCTCAAAAAGAAGAACCGATACAATCATAAAGACAGACCCGATGAGCGTGCTAAAAAAAGCAGTGTTTGTCATAGCGTAGTCAATTAATAAAAGAGCCAGTCTACGGTTTCGCTTGAATCATCATCTGTGAGCCCTGCATTTCTGGGGGAGACCTCCGACGTGGTAAAGCCCAGCATCAGCAGCACACCGTTTCCAAGATTCAGGGTGTGCCTGCCGGGAGAAAAGGAATAGGTGTGGACATTCAATGCCGGCATACCCGATAGCTGAACCGCGTTCAACAGAACGGGATCGGCCTGGCCATACAGATTGGCAGAAGCGTCGGTTTCCAGCGTAGGTGCTTTTGCATACGCCCTCTGATCATCCCTGAAGTATCCTATCAGCAACTTCACAGAATCGGCTGTTTCAAATTCCAGGGTTGTTCCGTTTTCTCTTTGAGAAGCTGCATCCAGTCTGAATGCTTTCATATGCTGTAGCTCAGGCGCTATCTCTTCAATCACTGACTCACCTCTTGCTTGTAGCCTTTGTCCCTTTGTTAAGATTACCTGTTCCGTTTTTGGGCTGATAATTTTCACCTCTGCAGGGATCAGTGGCACTACTTGCGCATCGCTCTTCTCCTGCCTGTCGGACTTCAGCAATTGAATGTTCTCCCTGAAATTATGCAGCTCCTGTTCATAATGAGGCAGCAGCTCTGCCCAGGTTTTATTTTTACCATCATCGCCTCCGATGGGTATCCTCCTTTGTGCTGTCTGCATGCTGTTGGCGTAATAATAGGTATCTTCTGTCAGTTCCACCAGCCTTCTGTAATGTTCCAGGCTCTCCTCCAGCAGTGGCAGGGCCTCCTCCAGAGATGCAATATCTTTGCTGTACTGATAGTCAAGTACCTTCACTGCAGCGTTCACCTTGGCGTGAAAGAACCAGGCAAACTCCCTGTAAGCGTATACATCATTCTGCAGACGCAAGAACTCGTCCCTGTTCCTGGTAACACGTTTCTCTGCCTTGTCGATGGCAGCAACGGCCAGATCGCCATGCTTCACAACCTCATCCACAATCTGCAGCGGCAACTCGCCCGTGTGCGGTATGTTTTTCCATTTTCTCTCAACATACTCAATCAGCTTTTCTCCTTCGGGCCCGCACGACTCATAAAAGCCGGGATATATTTTGTACTTGTAGGGGTTGACCAGCTGACTCATAAACATTCCCAGCAACAAGGTCTGCCTGTTTCCCTCGGTGATGCCAAACCTTCTTAGCAACTTGGGTGATATTTCACCGATCTGCTCATACGCTTCCAAAATATTGGCCGATTCATCTCCGGCGCCATAGTAGCTGTCAAGCTGACTGCTCCAGTAAGATATCTCCTGGCTCCTTTCCCGATTGGCTTTCCATGCATAACGGCCCCACGCCTTATACCAGATCCAGTCCCTGTCCGTCTGCTTCAGGCGTTCCCCTCCGGGCAGCTTATCGGCTGTATAAGGCCAGTCCCAATAGGACGCCTGCGGATACACATGCAGTCCGTTTGCTCCATGTACCTCGTGCATTGCCTGAACCGATTTCTGAATAAAGTCGGGGGAGCCATACCTGAAAGGCTCCAGGTTGGCCAGAATATGCACATTGTCGATATGAACCGACCCGAGTGAACTGAGGTCCTGATGAATTTTTGACCAGGGCCCGCGGGGTTCATAGGTTGTAAGAGACTCCCCGTTGTATTTGTGCATGGTGTACAGGTTTCTGTATATGGGAAGCGCTTCGTCCATCACCATTTTCGCATCCGTATCGTGTGCACGGACAATAATAGGCGGTTCATCGATACGGCCCGAAGCTTTCAGTCCATCCCTGACCCCCGGGATGACCGTCTTTGTAAACCACTCCACATCATCCTCGTAGGTAGCCATTGCTTCACCCAGACAGACCAACAAGCCCACATTGGGATACTTCTCAACGAAAGCGGCAATCGACTTTTGTGTATAGTCCGCGATCAACGGCGTGATGGGTCTGTTTCGGTCCTGTGTCTGAATCCCGTAGTGCTCCGCAAATGGCTTTGACACCAGTATATTATAAAACATTTGTATCACATAGATTCCCCGCTTATCCGCCTCTTCGGTCAGAAAGGAGAAGATTTCCTCGTTCTTTCTGAATGTCTCCTCATCCACCTCCACTGCGAACGGATAGTCGTCCAGCTTCACCAGCGAAGCAAACGGATGTCCGTTCCACAAATAGAGGGAGTTCATCCTGTTCTCGACAAGCATATCGAGGTACTCAATCCACAATTCTTTGTCGTAGAACCAGGGAAACGTTTCCGGGGTATAGGGATATTCATACACCGTCCTCCCCGGAAGATAATAAGGTTTCTGAACTCCGATGCAGGCGCCCCGCATCACCATCTCCGGTGCATCCGACAACTTTACCGGCAGAGGTTGTCCCTCCCTGATTCTATCCGAAAGCTCGTAACATCCATAAAGGGCTCCCGACGCATCTTTGCCATACACCAGCGTGTGATTATTATCGGTATCCATGTAAAAGCCCTCATTGCCTAAACTCTCCGGCAGCGAGAACCCCAACTGTCCTGCAATGGCGGAAGCAAGTGAATCTCCTTTTTCCAGAATCCAGAAGGTCTTCCCGCTATCATCCCCGGGATTTGCAGAAGTACTCTCCTCAATAACTACTTTATATTTTAATCCTTCCAGGCTGTTTTTCAACCGTTCAGATCCAAACAATACTCTTTCCGACGCATGTGGTGTAACACGGATCACCACACTCTCTTTTTTGCATGATGCCAGGCAGAGCAGCGCGGCCAGCATAAACAATACTCTTAATTTCATCTTTTTTTCAGCTTCTTATATTGGGCATTCTTATCGTTATTAAGCAGGACGGAAAGAACTCCTTTCTGTACTCAAAATGCATAGGACACGACGACCTCTTCACCCGCTTCAATCCAAAGCCTATAATCACTTCCGTCTATTTTTTCAATCTTCCCTCCTGTCGTTTTTGGAAGATTTTTACTGCTGAAAAAAAGATAACCGGCTCCTTCTGATGCCTTCACGCTGATGTGTTTCTGATCCATCCTGATTTTTATTTCTCCTCCGGGAGTAGGCACCGATCCCTCCATCCACTTCAATCCTCCCAGATGCGGTTTGAGGGAAAACTCACTATATCCTGCTTTCACGGGCTGAATACCCAGATAATATTTACCGAGCAGATAGATGGGGCTGGCTCCCCAGGAGTGGCAAAGGCTTTTCCCATAAGGCCGGCCATACATGGCAAGGTGTTCTGTGCCCCGATCTTCGGGGTTATATTTTTCCCAGAAAGAGGTAGCCCCCTCTCGGATCATTCCGCCCCAGTAATCTTTCATCTCCTGCATCACCAGATCGTGCTCCCTCAGTTCACACAAAGCTTCCAGTTCGTAGAAACGCATGTAGGGAGTCGTGATTTTCATGATGGAATCGTTTAACAGCACCGATTTCTTGACCGATTGTTTCTGCGCAGGAGTCAGGTAATCATAAAATACCGCAAACATGTTGGCATAGCGGGTTATCGCCGTCTGCTGAACATTGTTCAAACGGCTGTGAACCAATGCCTGCCGCTCCTCATTCCAAAAAGCAGGTATCAGCTTCTTCCTGAGTTCGTTTGCCAGTCTGTCATATTTCGCCCGTTCCTCCTCGTTGCCGTTCAGTCCGGCACAAAGCGACATCGTCTCCAGACTCCGGCAGAAGAGCACCTGTTCAAAAGAGAGTTCCCCCTGTTTTTCCATGTAGCCGTCTGCCCAGTCCACAAACACCCAGTCGCCGGCAAGCCCCTCCACCATTCCGTTGTTGTTGGTGCGCCCCAGCACGTATTCCATCAAGGACTGCATGCGGGGATATATCTGTGAGATAAATTGCTTGTCGCCCGAAAACAGATAATAGTCGTAGATAGACATAAACCAGTAGAAGGTATAATCCATAATCGTGTTGATATGGCTGGTTACCGGATCCTTCCCGCCCAAAAGCCAGATGCTGTTTTTAACGGTCTGTGAATCAAAAAAGATGTAGTAATTCATCAGATAACTCTGGTAGGCGTCGCCGCTCCACACCCATCGGTCCCGCTTTATACCGTCTATAAAAAACTCCCGTGTTGTGAGATGCATCGTATAGGCACTCACATCCCATATCTTATTCAGCTCCTCGTCGCTGCTCCGAAAAGAGCCCCGGTAGGCCTCCGGCTTATACTCATACAGCATGCTTACGCCGTTGTACTTCACCCCTTCATCTTTTGTGATATAGACATACCGGAATGCCTTGCTGTTTACCAGGGTAAACGTATCCGTGAGGCCGTATATAAGCCCTGCCGATTCATCCCTGACCCTGCCATCGCTGATGAATAATCTGTCCAGTGTTTCGCAATATGCCTTATCCAGTGCCTCCTCGCGGCTTTCACCGTAATAGATCTGCATCGTTCCGCTACCACTCAGTTTTTCAAACTGCAGAAATCCAATCGTCTCCTTTCCGAAATCGTACAGCTCCCCCCCGTTCACCCCCTCTTTCCGGTCGGCCCCGAGCGGTGTTACTGCAAGCCTGTATGCCGAGGGCAGCGCATCGATCGAATTAAAACTGCCCGATCCTGCCCTGTAATAGGTGGTGGCTGAGGTGTCACTGGCCTTCCCGCTTTCATCGATCCACTCTTTGTCTTCGAAAGTCACTCTCCACGAATCATCCGATTTTACGGTTCTGCCATTCACAAAAATTGCCGGGGGAGTAGCCTGATTCCATACTTTGATGTTGAGCTGATGTTTTCCTGCGGGCAGCAGAAACTTGTCAGGCATTCCGAACTGCAGCTTCCCATCCAGCTTGATGTTGTAGGTTCCCTCCACATTTATTTCAATCTCTTCCGGTTCCGACAGATCCAGTTCCTTGCTGAATTCCACCACCACGTAGTGACTGTCTATCTTCCAGAAGGGTGGGAAAAAAGCCCCCCTTTCGGTGCGGCGGTTATTCATCTTGTTCCCCAGCCAAATCTCATAGTCCCCCGGATACCAGATCCAGGTGGCGGGAGTTGCTGCTTGCATAAGCAGTTGAGAGATCATCATCATTCCCGTGATCAGCAGAAATTTGTTTTTAACGATTGAAATTATTTTATGCATAATGAAATGAGTATTAAAATTAGTATCACACAAGGAGGTGATTAAAGCGAGTTTCATATGATACCTTTGAAAAACAGATAATTTTAGTCATATGAGAAGGGTTTATATATTCAGATTTTGCTCCTGCAGGATGTCGTAGACCTTGATTATTTTTCCTGATTGAAGTGAACGATCCATGGCATGAAGCAGGGCAACGGTGCCCACTCCCTCCCTGATATCGGGATAAGCAGTAAAACCCTGCTCTATGCTGTCCGCAAAATACTCCAGATAGTTCTGATACTCACCGGCATGATGACTCTGCCCTTCGAACCGGAAATAGTAGTTTTTATAGTGGTCTCCCCAGGTTATCATTTTCTCTTCACCGCTGCGGGTGGTTACCGCGTAGCGTAACTCGTGATAATCCGCCTGGCTTGCCCCGTAGGTACCCCTGAGGATGCAACTCATCCTGCTGTCACGCGTCGGTGGCTGCGTGGGAGAAGTATAGACCCCGCTTACCCGAGCAACCCTTCCATCCCTGGCACGAAAAATAAAATGCATGGTGTCTTCATTCTTCAGGCCGGCTTCTATTCCGTTCGGGCTGATCATCCCAAAGCCCACCACCTCCTCAATGTCCGGCATATACCACCGGATAAAATCCACAGGGTGGCTCAACCCGCCATAAAGCCATTTGAAGTCGGATCTTAACGACCACTCCTTACTCAGGAACCAATGGTGATCGGCATGATAGTATGCTTCTATTGTGATTAAATCACCAATGACACCCTCCTCGAAGTCTGCCCGCTGCCGCTTCATCGGTTCAAAGAAACGGGAACTCTGGCCGACAAAGACTTTTCGTTGCTGCGTCTCTGCCAGTTCCGTCAACTCCTTTGCAAGTGACAAATCATGGATGAATGGCTTCGTGCAGACCACATGTTTCCCTTTTGCCAGTGCCTGTTTTACGTGGGTTGCATGAAGGTTGTCGGGGGTATAAATAGCGATGATATCAATATCGGGATTATCAAGCAGCTCTTCGTAATCGGTGGTGTAAGTCCGGAGATTAAATTCCTCTGCACGTTGAATGCAAAGATCTTCATTTCTGTCACAGATATTCACCAGATTCAACCTGCTGCTTGTGAGTACGGCCGAGATGGCACTTCTGCCTTCTCCCAGTCCAAGGATAGCGATGTTTTGCATATCATTCGAATAAATAATGAAATTCTTTTATTGGGCCCGCATTTACTTTCACACTGTCATTTACCATCGGCCCGTTATTTTCCCATACATTTCCCGGACCATTGGCATTCTGAAGGAACTTTTCCCCTTCTGTCCAGTTGTCCTTCACGGTTATGAATGAAGATCCTTCATCCGTATAGAGGTAAAACCAGTGAGAAGGGATGTGCACGTAGCCCGGGCTATATATATCGTGAATGTAGTTTTCTGAAACAAGCGTTCCCGGCTGATTTCCCAGGGTGTATATCCCGGCCACATCAAACATATGTTTCGCGTAATGATGGATATGATTGGCATGAACGGTATTGTCCCGCATGACTCCCGGATTGCTGTTCCACCCCCATCCCAGGCTTATTCCGGTGTAGGACACTTCCCTGATTTCGTTGTGCGCAATAAGAATATTGTTTACATACCCTGCTGCAATGGCTACGCAACCCCAATCTTCGTTTGTCACATCCTCGAAAAGATTGTTCACAATTTGCTGATGAGTGCAGACCTCTCTCTGATCCCACGGGTTATAGGGATAGTGCGTTTCGTGTGCCGATGGGGAGAAGCTGCCGATCACCATGCCGTTTCCGCCGATATCCTTGAAGAGAGAGCCCTCCACTTTTCCTCCGCTGTTGCCCAGCCCATAGTCTAACCCCGTAGAGGCCAGATGCGTGAAAAGACATCGATCGAAATCAATATTTTTCGTTCCCGACAGCGTGACGGCAGCTGCAGGCCGCCCAAGCCACCCCTGGTTGTCCAGATCGTGGTTACCCTCCCTTTTCATTTTGGGATGAATCCGATACGCTTCCGTCAGGTACATCCCCGCCTGCAACGGGACATGCCCTTTTTCAGTGGGGCGCATCCAGGTAGTATGGCTGAACTGAATATTTCTGAACTGAATATTTTCTACAGGGCGATCAAGCGTACCCACTATCGACACCAGCGTTTCAATTGCAGGCACAACCACATTCAGGTTGTTGATATCTTCGTCTTCACGCGGCATATAGTACAATTTCTGTTCCCTGAAATCATGAAACCATTCACCCGGCTCATCGAGTAATGCCATCGCGTTGGTCAGGTAAAATGCAGACTCACTACCGGAGGTCGTCATCGGACTGGGCCAGGGACGGACAAACTGCAGCCTGCTCTCCGGATGATGGAACCGTACGGCTGCAGAATCACCGCTCACCTCAATCGATTTGATCCGAAGGTTGGAGATGCACCACATCTGATGCAGCACCATCTCCGCGTAAGGAGCATCGAGCACGGCCTCCACAGCCTTAGCAGGCACCCAAAGAATTTGATTCTCCACATCATTCTGCCGTATCCGGCTCATATTCTCAAAATCGGCCACATCTCTGGCACGTATCGCTTTCCTGCCGTTTACCCAGAGTTGACGAAAGTCCAAAGGGCGACCGTTATAATCGGGCACATCTGCCACCCAATATTGGCCGGACTGCTTCCATCCACCGACCAGCATACCTCCGCTGATCGTCACCTTCGCTCCCTCATCTGCGGAGATGGTTGTGGGTGATTCGGCGGTTCCGCTATCTTCGGGACGTAGACGAATCGGTTCATACACATAGTATGTACCCTCTTTCAGGATGATATTTATTCCATCCTCTATCCCGGGCATTTCTACCCTGCGCATTTCACGGGCCCGTTGCAGGGCTTCCTGTAGCGTCTGGAGCGGATACTCCACCGAACCTTTATTCCGGTCGCTGCCATCAGGCGATATCCATATTTCCATGGCAAAGAGTCCGGAAAAAAAACAACTGATCAGAATCGTTATACCCAATCTTTTCATTCATCACCTCCTTTTATCTTGATAACGGCATCCAGACCGTCATTTCTGTTTTACCTCTGTTGCCCCATGCGTAATAGGGAATTAACCGGATATCCACCTTTTGCTTCTCCTTGGTTACCGGCCGGTATAGCTGATTCTTCCACGACTGTCCGTGGGAGAGTAATTCGGCCTTTCCCTCAAGACAGACTACCGGGCTGCCGTCAATCATCATCTCACGGGGCGTAAGTTCGATATCTGCAGGAATCAGTATATCATCCATGTCGTATGCTCCGGCTACATCAATCGACTCCAGACAATACACCAGCGGGCCCCTCTTCACGGCAACCTGGTTCCTGATCTCCTCTGCCAAGGGGTTTGCTTCCATCAGCAGGGTTTGCATATCCAAATCCAGCTCGATCACGTCTCCCGCTCTCCATGCTCGTTTTACTCCGGCGTACGTACCTTTTGCCAGGTCCGTCTTCACCGGCTTGCCGTTCACCTTCAGTTGCACGTTGCCACTCCACTGCGGAATCCGCAGAAAGAATGAAATATCATTATCGCCTGCAATCCGCTCTACAGTAAACTTAACCTTTCCATCCGCCGGATAGTCAGAAACCTGTGAAAGGGTGATCGATGTTCCGTCCGGCAAGGTTGTATTCAACTTGTTTCCGCCGTATGTATGGAACCACAATGCGCTTTCGGATACCGAATAGAGGTAGTTGTGCACCTCACACAGAGTCCTTACCGTATTGGGCGGACAGCAGTTGCAAAGTTTGATGTACTCCTCCCGCTCTTTAGACCAGCGCATGGTATAGGGGAAATCTTCCGACACGCGCAAGGGGTTGGTATAGAAAAAGCGGTTGCCATCGAGGCTAACGCCAGAAAGCACGCTGTTATAAAGGGTTGTCTCCACAATATCTGCATATTTCTCTTCGCCGGTAATCTTCAACATTCGCCAGTTAAACAGCGCATTGCCTATGTTCGCGCAGGTCTCGTTGTGCGCCGTGCTGTTTGGCAGCTGAAAAGCCCTGCCGTAGGCCTGATGCACCTTCTGTACCGAGTCGGGCTCATAACTTGTGCCATCGGGCGAGGTGCCATCGTAGAGTGCGCCGCAGGCTCCCGTGATATACATCTTCCGGTGCACGATGTCGTGCCAGATCGACTCCAGGTTATCCTTCAGAAGTGCCTCACCCGTCTCTGCATAGACGTCGGCAACCCCGGCATAGAGATAATTCGCCCTCACCGCATGGCCCATCGCCTTTGTTTGCTCCCGGAAGGGAATCCGGTCCTGATTGTCATCCGTGCCATTCTCCACCAGATCCCGTATGTTGAGCAGTCCCTCCGCCAGCTTTAGATAGTCGCTGTTGCCCGTCGTCCGGTACATTTCCACCACGCCCATGTAGTGAGAGGGACAGATCGCGTTGCCGGCCAGCTCCACCGAATCTGTTTCATAGAAATTTTGCAGAAAATCGGTAGCCTTTACCGCTATATCCAGCATGGAGCGCTTGCCGGTCGCCCGGTAATGCACACATGCCGCCGTCATCAGATGCCCCAGGTTGTAGGTCTCAAAATTGAGCCGGTTATCAAATGCGGTTTCTCTGTTTGTTTGTTTTCTCTCTTCGATATTCACCGGAGTATGAATATATCCGTCGGCGCGCTGTACTTGAACCAGTGTCGCAATAATGCGATCCATCAGTGCATCCAGTTTGGGATCTTTTGTCATCGCGTACACCGATGCCACCCCCTCAAACCATTTGTAGAAATCGCCATCGTGAAAAGGAGGCCCCTGATGGCTACCTTCCTCTTTGCCGGCGGCAATCTCGAAGTTTCTGAACGAATGCGATACATCCGGATCATTCAGTGTGTTCCACATGTTCAGGATCATCGTATCTTTATAGACTCCGAACCGGTCGGCCCAGAAACCATCGGTCCATGCCACGGCATCCATATCCACATTGTTCATTACTACATGTTGGCTGTTCACTGTGTTCAGCAATCCTTTTTGTTGCGCCATTCCCGATAAAGCAAAGCAAAACAACCCCAAAGGGAATAGAAACTTTTTTTTTCCCATTACATGAATGTGTATTTATACGAAGAATTCACAATAATCCTTAAAGTATTTTATTTCATTGTCTGTATTTACCGTTACTGCATATCCTTATAACGGTTCTCTAGATGGCATTGTACTCATCAATAACCCGGATTCTGACCATATTCCTCCGCATTTTCCAGCACATCCAGTTCAGCCTGCGGAATCGGGCGCAGGTAATGTTTTTCGGGATTAAAAGCAGTAATATCCGGATTCTGTTTTCCCTGTCCCAATCTGTTCTCCAACTGCTTAGTTCTTTTTAAATCCGGCCAACGCAGATGTTCTCCGGCAAGTTCCCGAGCTCTCTCATCCAGCAAAAAGTCAAGATCGATATCGGAGATCGACACCTGCATTTGCGATGTATGATCTACAGGGGTTTTTACTGCAGCTCTCGTTCTTAAAACGTTTATATAATATGCAGCATCGGGAGAGGTCTTATTTAATTTATAGCTTGCCTCAGCCGCAATCAGATACATCTCTGCCAGACGCATGACAACCACATTTTTAGTCCCTGCATCCGATCCAGGATTTCTGTCGGGATCCCTGAATTTTTTGAGTGACGGATAATAGGGATTATTGTTTGCGTTGGTCGAAATTGTCCCGTCAAAATTGTATGTATCGTTGATATCTTTCACTCCGTACGACCTAGAATCTTTATCCGTGATGACTTTTTTGGTATAAAACAATGCGGTGTCACCCGGTTGAATGACCACAGAACCGGGAGAAAAAGATTTCTCAAACCGCGCAATATCGGTTGTCGTCCAACTGTAAGACTGGGTAGTCAAAGGAAGATTAAATGCTTCCCTGAAAGAACCATAATACCTTGCATCGATATCTTCATCGAAAATATCCAACAAGAATTTGGTAGGCATCAATCTGCTTGCCCCATCTCTTCCATATTCCGTCACCTCTAAAGAGGGCATCCCACAAAGTCCGGTATACTTTGCCAGATACCATCGGAACAATCGGTTGGCATTTTTCGGTTGCGGATTCAGGGCGGAATTGGTCGAATGGGTTATTACCCACAAAGCCTCGGCATTGTTCTTATTGTTCGACGGAGCGAAAACCTCATCATAAGTATCGTAAAGACGGCACCCGTACTGTCCTTGATTATTGATCAACTCATTGGCTGCATCCAATGCTTTCTGATAGAATAGATTCGCTTCGGCTCTATTGTTTTCAAAGTATTCCAAATAAGAGGCTCGAGTCAATGCCGTTCTAGCAAGCATTCCATACGCCGCTTTTTTATCGGCTCTCCCTACCTGATCCTGATTATACGGTAATATTTGTACCGCTCTTTCCAGATCACTGATGATCAGATCATAGAAATCTTTTAAAGGACTTCTCTTGGCTGTCAGAGGAACACCTGTTGTCTCAGTGGTCCTTAAGGTCACTCCACCGAAGGTTTCGGCAATCATCCAATAGGCGTAAGCTCGTACAAATCGCAACTCGCCTTCTTTCGCCAGTTTCACATTATCATCTGTATATCTCACATTATCAATCCTGTTTATTCCGGCATTGGCATAATTCACGATTTCGTATAAACGTTGCCATGTATTTTTTATTTGTCCGGTAGTAGCATCCAATCTTTCAGTATACACCAACAGTTGTTCCGCATACGTTCCCCTGGCACCCATATACCATAAGTCGGTTCCTCCTTCAAACAGGAACATCACATCTTCCCTTCCGTAAAATTGTGCACCGAAATTATAATAGGCCGAATTCACCAATGCGTTCATACCTTCTTCTGTACTGAATACGATAGAGGCTGTTGAGCCCGATGGATTATATTCTTCCAAACTACACGCTCCAAAGAAGGAGAGCGCGATTATCAGAGATACTATTTTATACTGAAATTTCGTGTTCATAATGATCATTCTATTAAAAATTAAAATTAACACCAAATACAACTTGTTTTGTCAATGGCATATCCTCGGATCCACCACGTTCAGGATCATAATTCTTTATCAAATGACTTCTGGCTACAGTCAATAGATTAGAAGCTGTAACATAGAATCGTAACTTATCAATCCCCATCCTGTCCGATAATGCCACAGGGATTGTGTACCCAAAATTAAAATTTTTCACCTTAAAATATGATCCATCAATATAATTCAGAGACATGTATCCAAAGTTATCATATAGCCTACCGTCTTTTTTTGGTCTCGGAAAATCATTTGAAGAATTCTCCGGCGTCCAGTAATCCAGGTAATCAGGGCTATTGGAAATACCCGAAGGATCAAACCTCCCTAAGAATTGGGCATCGATCATTTGTCCCCATCTCAACAGCATAGATACTCCCAAGTCAAAGCCTTTATAATTAACAGAATTATTCAGTCCGATAGTGAACTTGGGAGATCTGCTCCCCAGATACTGTCGATCGGCAGTGGTGATATTGAAATTCCCATCGCTATCCACCACTTTCAGGCTGCCTGGAGTAAAAGCATTTTCCGCTCCGTTCAATTTATATTTTGCCATTTCCGCTTCTTCCCCCAATTGCCAGATACCATCCAGCTTATATGAGTAGAAGGAATCTATTGGTCTGCCTATCAGCAAAGATCCGATCTCCGGATTTTGTCCTTGTATGATATTTTCGCCGGTAATCAAGGAGACGATCTTTTCTTTATTGGAAGTAAATGTAAGCGTTGAGTTCCATTTCAGAGACCTTCTGTTTATATTTACCGTGTTCATTGTAATTTCTATTCCTTTATTATTGGTCTTCCCGATATTCTGATAGGTGGAGAATTGTGCCGAGCTGGACCCTCCTGCGCCCGTGGATGGCGGTAGACTTCTGGCCATCAATATATTATCCGTATCAATATTATACAAATCGAGGTTAATATCGATCCTGTTATTCAATAGCCCGATATCAAAACCGAGATTCGTGGAAGTTGATTTTTCCCATCCAAGTGAAGGATTACCTACCAGATAACCGAACTGATACGCTAAAACAGGAATATCATTAAACCCAAACCGTGTATTGGCAGACACACTTCCTCCCTGTGTGGCATAAGGTGGAGCACCAGCATTTCCTGATGTTCCATAACTGGCCCTTAACTTTAAATTGCTTAACCAATCTGAGGAGAATGCCATAAAAGGTTCATCATTTATGCGCCATGCACCCGAAACAGAGGGAAAGAAATCCCACTGATGCCCTGGTGCAAGTGTGGAAGAACCATCCCATCTACCGGTAGCCGTAATATAATATTTACCCAGATAATTGTACGAAAGACGCATTGCCAGACCAAATGTCTGGGATTGTATGTAATTTGAATAAATCAACCGGCTGGCAGGATCTGTAGCACCCAGGGAGTAAAACAGATAGGAATCCAGCAATTGATTATTTCCACTTGATGAATAGCTTTCATCCATATTTTTGATCCATGTGGAAATTCCGGTTGCCTCCAGATAGTGGTTCCCAATATTTTCGGAATAGGTGATTATATTGTCCCATGTATAGTTCCTGAACAGATCTTTATTCACCTGAGCCTGGTTTATGTAACTTCCACCATATTGGTTGGTGGAATATTGACCGTTATATATACCTCTTCTGTGTGAGTTTACAGATGTGGAAAGATTAGACCTCCAACTTAATTGCTCAATAGGCCTGAGAATCAGATAAGCTGTATTAAACGACCTCAGAGCAATTGTATTATCAATGGCCTTATTATCTGAGGCATAATTGGCCAACGGCGACAATCTCTGTGCGTCACCCGATACCGGGAACAGATTTATTTCCCCATTTTGGTCATACGGAGTACCCAACGGAATATAGGTCATCGCCTGGATTAGCATGTTGCTTGGAACCCTGTTCTGATCAAAATAAGTCAATTGTGAATTGACTCCTATATTCAACCATTTTCTTACTTCATAATCAAGATTTACCCGCAACGTGTATCGGGTAAAATCATCTTTTTTAAAGATACCCTCTTCATTGTAATAACCTAATGAAAGGTAAGAGCTCAATTTATCGTTATTGGATGAAACCGTCACGTTATGGCTCTGCTGCCTTCCCTGGCGTACCAGTTCGTCGATCCAGTTCACCCACTGGTTGTTTTGTATGGCATTCCATTCTTCGTTCGAAAATATTTTGAAATCATCCGCCTGGGACTCCCACTGTCCAACCGCCCTATACGCTTCTCTTCTCACATCCAGATACGACTCACCGATCCGAGGTGTCGGATAATCGACAAACCCGTTGACACCATAATAGCCATCGTACTTCAAACTGACTTTATTTTCCTTTCCTCTTTTCGTGGTAATAATTACAACCCCATTGGCACCTAACGCCCCATATATCGCCGTGGAAGAAGCATCCTTCAACACATCGATACTTTCTATGTCATTGGGATTCAGATCTGCATAGGATCCTCCCTGCACACCGTCTATGATGAAAAGCGGTTCGGTATTTCTTGTCTTATTCCCATAGATATCCGTATATCCCAAGGTTTTGGTTCCCCGTATGGTAATATTCACCCCTGACCCTGCACTTCCACTCGACCGGGTTATATCCATTCCTGCCACTCTTCCCTGAATAGCATCCATGGCATTGGATGTTGGGATTTGCACAATATCCGACGTCTTTACTGATGAAACGGCTCCCGTCAGATCCCGTTTTCTTGTAGTGCCGTAACCAATTGCGACCACTTCATCCAAGGTGCTGACCTCCGGTTCCATGACAATTTTCAGATTATCATTACTCTGATTCACAGATATTCGCTGCGTTTTATAACCCACATACGTTATCTGTAAAACACCTGAAGAAGGGAGCTGCATCATGAAATTTCCGTCAATATCTGATACTGTTCCGGTTGAAGTTCCTTCCAGAAGTATGGAAACACCGATCAAGGGCTCTCCAGTCTCATCCACAATATTTCCTCTCACCTGAAAAATCTGCTTTATTCCTAAACTTTCAGATAAATGATCAGAAATACTGTTCGCTAATAACAAAGAGGGATTGATCATTCCAAGCATAAAGAAAACAATACTAATAACCAAGATTTTGCCCATCGAAAGTTTTACGTGCTGATACCAAACTAAAGATACATTCTTTAACATAATCATAGCATTTCAATTAATAACATAAAGTTAGACATCTTAAAAAATAGACTTCATACTTTGTAGTTATGTACTTAATGTTCTTCAATTTTAACATAATTAATTACAAGAAATTTTATTTAACCATCATCTGGTAAGAATATAAAATTTCAACCTTAAGGAATCAGATAGGGGACAAATAGTTGAGGATACCAACCTGGGTACCCTCAGTTTTAATTATATAAATCTTGCTATTTTCGGTAGACGTTACTTAATACCAGGGATTCTGATAATAATTTCCACCACCTTCCAATGCCTGGATAAATGCAGTAGGTATGAAACGTAAAGCATATTCGGGTTTAAAAAATACAGTCAAATCGGGATGCGTACTCTATAAATAGCTATTATCCTCAAACATACCTGCTCATTTCAGGTTATAATGCCTGAAATATTCACCGCATAATTCACATCCTCTTTCATCCAACACCGTACGCAACGTAACTTCTCCGCTTAAAGGTTATGCGCCAGCCTGGGCACGTACTTTTGTTAATATACTGAGTCGCATCGCTTTCACCATTTACGTTAATGTCAGCTTCCGCCTCAATCAGACATACTTCGGTCATACGCATCATGAAAGTAGCGTTGAGGTTACCGTTTCTTCTTTGATTGGTATTTGCCACATAGAAATTGTTGTTATGCTTATTGAGTGTCGGATAGAAGTAATTAAACGGATTCTCAGAGAATCCGTCGGATGCATAATCTCCCGAGGGATTTTGGTGTACATAACCGGACTCCCGGGTCACTTTTTGGATACTGCCTTAAATTGACCGGATCACGTTTTCCGGATCCAGGCGGAGCTTAGGTGTCAACGAAGGTTGGTTTGCATCCTCTTTGTCCCTGTAGCCGATGGCCACTGCGAACAGCGTTTTGTACCCGTCCTGTTGCAAAATCCGGTCGTATTCTTCACTTTGAATCCCCTCCATGGGAGTCGAGTCGATCTCCATGCTCGCGCAAGCACTTAAAAAGAAACCGAGGGAAAGATATACCTGACACGCCAGCCACGTTTTAATCTCTGCCTCGTTCCTGGATTTTAGTACCCGGTTGTAATACAAGCCGGCCTTTTCCGGTAAAAGGGACAGGTTCTTCTCTTCGAAATCCTTCACGTCCTCCACTACGCTAAAAACCACCACGTGGCTGGCATCGTTCACTTTGCTCCCGTTGTTGTAGGAGACCTTTGCCAGTTCTTTTTTCGTTTCTGTATCGAAAATAAAGGTGAACTTCCAAGGCTGGCTATTGATGGATGAGGGGCTCAAACGCAGAATCTCTTTTAATTTTTCGATCGTTGCGTTATCTATTTTTAGGGAGGAATCATACTTTTTTGTCGTGTACCGGCTCTTTGCAATATCTAAAAAACTCATGTTTAATGCTTAATTATAAATAAAACTTATATCGATACTCCTGCAAATTGTATGCCAATCAAAAGTCAAAATCCCGGGATCGAAGCCGTTTTTTATCTGATTTCCGTCTCTTTTCCTCCAATCGTGTTTGAATGGATGTAAAAGTGGGTTTGGTAGCAACCCGCTTTTTTTTCGAAGCCAGGGCGTACATAACAAGTTGGAAGAACCTGGCTGTCACGACTTTCTTGTTCTTCCACTGGCTACGCTCCGATTCGCTACTAATCTGCAGTACTCCATTTTTGTTAACACGATTCGCCAATTTTTCAAGAATCAGTTGCTTCTGGTCATCATCAAGCACGCCCGACATGTTCACATTGAACGACAACAGCACCTTCGACGCTACCTTGTTCACGTTCTGGCCTCCGCTTCCGCTGCTTCTGACAGCGGTAAAAACACACTCCTCAATCAGTTTATCTATATCGACATCCATCGTTCCTGCATTTGACAACACACCGACAAATATACCCTTTTGTTCGGTAAGTAAACGCCCTTGAAGAGTTCAATAAAGAGAAACCGACGGCATTTTCCATGAATTACGGGGAGTTCGGGATCAAATATGCCATTCTCATCGCTCCACGTATTTTTTAAAATTATCCAGTATAGCCTGCCATCCCTGCTTTTGGAACTCGACAGAATTTTGATCCTCCGCGTCGAAGGTTATGATCACCAATGTGCTGCCATTTTCACTATCAAACGTGATCTCCACGTTTCTTCCATCGTCAAGCATGTAGGCAATTTTCTCGTATTCCGTTACCTCGGTGTAAAGCGCATTAAAGTCAAAGCCAAAGCTTCCGTCTTTCGCTTCCATTCTCGCGCTGTACCTTCCTCCTACGCGAAGGTCGTTGGTCGCCGTGGGACAATGCCATAGCGGGTCGGCAAAATTCCACTTCGTGATATGTTCCGGTTGATTATAATAATCCCATACTCTCACCGTGTCGGCATTCACTACCGTTTGAATCGTGATCTTTATTGTTTCCATAGCTGTATTTTATATCATCAATGCATCAATCTCTCCGAGGGTAAGGGAATCTGTATTTGTACAGCTCCCTTTCCTTGTCGGTATAGGAGTTAAACAGATTAACGTTCTACAAAGTTTACCCGGGCATGGTATCCAGACTCTCCACCCACGACCACTTGTTCCACCCATGAGCCGATGTCGTATGCCGGCAGATCGATCCGTTCCTGCTACGGCCGAAAATAGGGTCCACGCTTCAACCTGATTGCGCTCCTTCGTGCTCGGTATTGCACCGGGCTCTTTCCATTTAACCTGTTTTTTATCCTTTCATTGT